>SESB01000003.1_pt1 | contig 232950 bp, 164 predicted proteins | sample 3171441 | NCBI WGS metagenome assembly SESB01 (sample SAMN06051867, study PRJNA518727) | freshwater metagenome | biome: subpolar coniferous forest; feature: holomictic lake; material: water; isolation source: holomictic Lake 227, 6 m depth | place: Canada: near Kenora, Ontario | collected...
GTTAGTAAGGCAGTGGGAAAAGTGACGGACATGGAGGGTTTTCCTTCGGCGAAGGAGCTGGCGGCCAATTTCCCATCCTTCAGGGGTCCGGGGGGGAATGGGGTTGCTTTCCAGAAAAATATTCCTACAAGCTGGGACGGGAAAAGCGGCAAAAATATAAAGTGGAAAACAGCGATCCCGCTGCCGGGCTTCAATTCGCCGGTTATATGGAACGACAGGGTCTTTATTACAGGGGCGAGTGAGACCAGCCGTGAAGTGTACTGTGTTGACCTGAATTCCGGGAAGATTTTGTGGAGTACACCGGTGAAGGAGATCCCGGGCACGCCGGAAAAGGCCCCTTCGGTGAACCGGGAAACCGGCCAGAGCGCCCCGACCATGACGACCGACGGGCGCCGGGTATATGCCATTTTTGCCAACGGAGACCTGATCGCGCTCGATTTTGACGGAAAAAAGATCTGGTCAAAGAACCTCGGGCTTCCTGCCAACCACTACGGCCATTCCTCGTCGCTGATCATGTACCATGACAGGCTTATCATCCAGTATGATCAGCGGGGTGCGGGCAGCGTGATGGCATTGGCGGGGAAAACCGGCGAGGTGGTATGGAAAACCAGCAGGAGTGTCAAAATTTCATGGGCCTCCCCGGTACTGGTCAATACCGGGAAACGGATGGAACTCATCCTCGCGGCCGATCCCCTGGTAGCTTCATACGACCCGGCCGACGGTAAAGAGCTTTGGAAGATGGAATGTATCTCGGGCGAGGTCGGGCCTTCCGTTGCCTATGCCGACGGGGTGGTGTTTTCGGTCAACGACTATGCCAAACTGGCTGCCGTGGAGATCGGGGAAAGCCCTAAACTGCTTTGGGAGGACAATGAATTCCTTTCGGATATCCCCAGTCCGCTGGCAACCGGCAAATACCTCTTCATGGCGACCAGCTACGGTACGGTGGTTTGTTACGATGCAAGGAAGGGAACGAAATACTGGACACATGAATACGACACCCCCATCTATGCCTCACCGATGCTGGCTGATGGAAAGGTTTTCCTGCTCGACAAAAAGGGAATCATGCATATTGTAAAACCGGATCAGACCTTTGCCGTTGTCAGTGAATGCCCGCTGGGCGAAGGATCCGTTTGTACACCCGCTTTTGCCGATGGTAAAATCGTGATAAGGGGGGATAGGAATTTGTATTGTATCGGGAAGTGAATCCGGCACGAATGCGGGTAAAAGCATAGATTTGCAGAAAAATCAAAATGTCACATGAACATCGGGCGGAGGAGATAGTTTGAAAAGGAGGCAGGTTTTGCTACAAGGGGAGGAATTTCAGGTTATTGCGCTGCTGGTGCGTCATTCAATTAATTGATTGTTTAAACTAAAAACTTAGAGATGAGCAAATTGGTAATAAACAGCTTTGCAGAGTTCGAACAATTCATCGGCAAGGAATTGGGCATATCCGATTACCTGAAGATAACCCAGGAACAGATCAATAAATTTGCGGAGGCAACCATGGATCATCAATGGATTCATGTGGATACCGAGAGGGCTAAGACCGAAAGCCCCTATAAGACCACCATCGCACATGGCTACCTGAATCTTTCGGTATTACCTTTTTTATGGGACCAGATCATCGAGGTGAACAACATCAAAATGCTGGTGAACTACGGTATTGAAAAGCTCCGGTTTAACCAGCCCGTACTGGTCGACAATGAGGTCAGGGTAAGGGCGAAACTGGCCTCGATCATCAACCTCAGGGGAATCGCCAAAGCGGAGGTCAATGTCTCCCTGGAGATCAAAGACAACAGGAAAACCGCCTTTGATGCGACCGTGGTTTTTCTGTATCATTTTATCTGACAGACAGGATACCCGCCGTTACATGCATTCCGTGAATGACATAACGGTGATTCGGGATAACCCGGAAAAGAAAATATTACCACATGAAAACAAAAGGCAGGGTTGGATTCTGGCGTCGCCTCGCGGCGTTCTGGATCGATGCTTTCGTCATCTACTCGCTGGCAAAGGTGGTCATCGTATTGCTGTCGCTGATGGCTTTCCGGATCTCCTTTGAAGCCATCTTTGTTATTACCGGCGCCTTTTATGCCGTCGTCATGCTTTCGAAGTACCGTCAAACCACCGGTAAAATGCTCCTGAAAACAGGGGTAGCTTCAATAAATGACGAACCCCTACATTTCAGGGATATCCTGCTGCGGGAGCTATTCGGCAAGTGGGGAACCACGGTGCTGCTGCCGGTCCTGCTGGGGATGATCCTGGAAAAGAGTTGGCTTCCCACGGTTTCAGGGCTTGAGATCATGGTGCCGGTGGTGTTGGCAAACTTCATCTACTACCTTTTTGCCAAACGTGCCTGGTATGAAGCGCTGGCCGGGATGACCGTGAAAAGGGTGGAGGGGCCGCAAACGGTCAAAACAGGTTTTTTAATCCTCATCGCCGCAGCCCTGCTGGGGATCGGTACAACCACGGCCGAGTTCCTGGTAAAAGGCCGCATTCCCTGCCGTATGGCTGCTTTCCAGAATTCCGCCTCCACAAAACCCTATGTGAGGTTCCTGGAAAAACAAAATACGGCGCCCGTGGATTACGTAATGGGGCTCTTCGAAAAATATGACGTGGTGGTGCTGTGCGAACGGGCCCACCCGGAGATGACCCAGTGGGACTTTATCTTTGACGTGGTCCGTGACCCCCGTTTTATCGAAAAGGTGGGCCATGTTTTCACTGAATATGGCCAGACGGGCATCCAGGGGGATCTCGATAAGTTCATGATGACCGACAGCCTCAATGATAGGGAGGTGAAGGCAAATGTGCTGCACCTGATGCGCAACCTGGGCGTCTGGCCTGCCTGGACCAACAATAACTTCAACCTTTACCTGGCCCGGCTCTATCGCCTGAACCAGACCCTGTCGCCCGAAAACCGTATACAGCATCACTTTACCGACGGCGCCGTCGACTGGTCAGCCATCAGGACGGTGAGTGATTATAAAAAATACCAGAAGAATATTGTCTGGAACCGCGACAGTATCATGGCCGGTACCGTCATCACGGGAATGAAAAGTATCGCTGAAACCTTAGGGAAACCTGCAAAATGCCTCGTTATCATGAATTACCGCCACGGTATGGATCTGACCGACCGGCTTCCTGATGTAAAAAGGGTAAACACCTTTGAATTCATGAAAGACAGTTTTGGCAACCGTGCGGCCAATGTGCTGATCAATACCCGGTTCCTCATATCGGTGCCCCTGGCGGGCGGCGTCTGGGATGCCGCTTTTGAGCAAACAGGCAACAGGCCTGTGGGCTTTGATTTCAGGGGATCACCCTTTGGAAATTCGGGTTTTGACCTGTTTCCGTTTAACAACCTGCTCAAACCGGGCAATACCCCTTCGTCGAACGGCTCGCTGCGGTACAGGGATGTATTCACAGGCTTTGTATTTACCCACCCGGTGAAAGATCAGTACCTTCAATCCAATATTCCCGGGTATTTTGACGGTTTTGAAACCGAATATATCCGCAGGATGGCATGCCTGGATCCCGGCTATAAGCCGGCAGCCGAAGAGGAGATGAAAGATCTCCGCAACAGGGATGCTGACGGGATCAGGAGGCATTTGGAATTCACCATAGAAACAATCGTTGAGCTCTGTTTTTATGGTTTTGCCGCAATTGGCCTGCTGATTGGCCTGGGGGTGTTTCCCTTCAGGAAGTTTTTGTAAAATCTTGAAATGGAAGGATGAAGATTACCGCACAGCATATTACCGAAAAAGTTGACAAGATCGTCGCCCGGCGCGGGGTGGCGGTGGATGCCGTGATCCCCATCCTGCAGGATATCCAGCAGGCATTCAACTATCTGCCGGCAGAAGCGCTGAAACGGGTTTGCGAAACAACAGATATAACCCCATCGCGCATCTCGGGGATCTCCACCTTTTATAACCAGTTCCGTCACCAGCCTGCAGGAATACACCGCATCCAGGTGTGCACAGGGACCGCATGCCATGTGAAGGGAGCCCAGTTTGTCTATGAGGCCTTCAGGCGGGAGTTGAAGCTGAAGGACCACGAAGATACCGATGCCACGATGCTCTTCACCATCGAAAAGGTAGCCTGCCTGGGCTGCTGTACCCTGGCTCCTGCCATCAGGGTCGATGAGGTGACCTATGGCCATGTTGAACCTGAAAAGGTAGGGGAGGTGCTGAAGGATTTCCTGTCAAAAAAGCAGGCGGGGAGCGATGCCGGCTTTAAGGTAAGCGACCATAAAACAGGCTTCCAGGGCGAAATACGCATCGGCCTTGGCTCCTGCTGCGTGGCAAGCGGCAGCGCCGAAGTGAAGTCGGAACTCGAAAAGACCCTTTCACAGGCAAAAATCAGGATCAATGTGCAACAGGTTGGCTGCGTGGGCATCTGCAACCAGGTGCCGATCATGGAGATCATCAAACCCGGCGAATTACCTGCATTTTATGCGAAGATAAAACCCGAGGAGGTCAGGGAGGTGCTGCTCAGCCATTTTAAACCGGAGGGATATTATAACCGCCTGCGAAACGGTTTCTTTCACGTTTTTGATAACCTGCTGGCCGATGGCGCCCCGAAATCCTTCAGGAAATATATGGGCGAGCAGCGCGACAGCCCGCTTTCTAAATTCCTGGATCCGCAGGTCAACATCGCAACGGAGAACAGGGGGGTGACCAACCCCGTTGATCTTGCGGGTTATCGCAGGAGCGGTGGGTTTGAATCCCTGAAGAAATGCCTTGATACCATGACGCCGCAACAGGTGGTGGAGGAGATCGCCAGCAGCGGGTTGCGCGGCCGCGGGGGTGCGGGATTCCCGACGGGCCGGAAATGGCAGATGGTCAGGGATGCCGATGCGCCTGAAAAATATGTGATTTGCAACGGCGACGAGGGCGACCCGGGCGCCTTTATGGACCGCATGCTGCTCGAATCCTATCCCTACCGCATCATCGAGGGGATGCTGATTGCCGCTTACGCCACCGGGGCAACGCATGGCCTCTTTTACATCCGTGCCGAGTACCCGCTGGCCGTGATGCGGATCACCGAAGCCCTGGATACCTGCAGGGAAAACGGGATTGTCGGAGCCAATATCTTGGGATCGGGATTTGCCTTTGACATAAGACTCTTTGGTGGAGCCGGGGCCTTCGTATGCGGCGAGGAGACCGCCCTGATCGCCTCGGTCGAAGGAAAACGGGGACTTCCGCGGATGCGGCCGCCCTATCCCGTTGAAAAGGGATTGTGGAACAAACCCACCCTGATCAACAATACCGAAACACTGTCGATGGTTCCCTGGATCATCCATCACGGGGCATCCGCCTTTTCAGCCATCGGGACGGCCGGCAGCAAGGGGACCAAGGTGTTTGCCCTTGCCGGCAAAGTAAAGCGGGGCGGCCTGATCGAGATCCCGATGGGGATCACCATCCGGCAGATCGTGGAGGAGATCGGCGGCGGCATCACCGGAGATAAAAAATTCAAAGCCGTTCAGATCGGCGGCCCTTCGGGAGGGTGCCTGCCCGCCTCATCCGCCGGCATGCCCATCGATTTTGAGGCGCTTAAACAGGCCGGAACCATGATGGGTTCAGGAGGACTGATCGTGCTTGACGAATCGGACTGCATGGTCGACATGGCACACTATTTCCTATCCTTTACCCAGAACCAGTCGTGCGGAAGATGCACCTTCTGCCGGATCGGGACCCGCAGGATGCTCGAACTGCTCGACAAGATCAGGAACGGGCACGGAACTGCCGCGGATCTGACAAACCTGGAAAAACTGGCCGTCAGCACAAGCCGCGGAAGTATCTGCGGCCTCGGCAAAACGGCTCCCAACCCGGTCCTGACCACGCTTCATTATTTCCGCGAAGAATATGAAGCCCATCTCGAGGGACATTGTCCTGCGGGAAGGTGCCTGCCACTGATTCACTACGAGGTTGACAAAAGCTGCATCGGCTGCACCAAGTGCGCCCAGCGTTGTCCCTCGGATGCCATTGCCTTTAAACCCTATGAAGTTCACTCGATTGATCTGGAAAAATGTATAAAATGCGATATCTGCCGGCAGATCTGCCCTGTAAATGCCATTACGGTCCATTGATATGGTAAAGCTGACCATCGACCGTGTTCCTGTTGAAACCAGGGAGGGAATAACCATCATGGAGGCTGCTGCCTCCGTAGGAATCTCCATTCCCTCCATGTGCTATAAACCGGGATTTTCGAACCATCCATCCTGCATGGTATGCATGGTGAAGGAGGTGAACCGTGACCAGCTTCTTCCCGCCTGTGCCATGCCGGTTTCGGAGGGGATGAACATCCTTACCGCGACAGCTGAGGTGGCGGAGGCACGCAAAGAGGCCCTGGAACTGCTGCTCAGCGACCATGCCGGCGACTGTGAAGCCCCATGCCGGCTCACCTGCCCGGCCTTTATGGATATCCCGCTGATGAACCGCCTGATAGCGGGCGGCGATTTTAGCCGTGCGCTGAAAATCGTCAGGGAGGAGATCGCCCTGCCGCTGATCCTGGGCTATATCTGCCCGGCGCCCTGCGAAAAGGCGTGTAAACGAAAGGCGATGGATTCGGCTGTCTCCATCTGCCTTTTAAAACGTGCAACGGTTCAGCAGGACGAAAAGGGCGACAACCAGTTTCCCGTTCCGGCTGAACCAAATGGAAAACGGGTTGCCATCATCGGCACCGGGCCCGCCGGTCTCGCCGCGGCATTTTACCTGCTGCGTTCGGGCCATGGCTGCGTGTTGTTCGACAGGGCTGAACAGGCCGGGGGCACCATGCGGTACGGGATCCCGGGCGAACATCTCCCGGGAGAGATCCTGGATACCGAAATTAGCCTCATCAACCTTATGGGAGCTGAATTCAGGCTGAATTCCGTTATTGACTCGGAATACTTCAACAACGCGGTTTTACCTGTGTTTGATGCGGTCATCCTGGCTACAGGGCACCAGGATGCAACCCTGGCCGGTATGTTTGGAATACAGCCCGGTGCAGCAGGCACCTTTATCGATAAAAAACATTTCACCACCAACCTGCCCGGGGTTTTCGCCTGCGGTAATGTTATCCGTGAACAGAGAATGGCGGTTCAATCGGTTGCCCAGGGGAAGATGGCGGCCCTGGCGGTTGAAAGTTACCTGGGAACCCATCTTTATCAACAAACCGTAAATCCTTTTTTAACGCCGGCAGGCAAGGAATCGCACCACAGGGGATCGGTGTCGGTGACGGGTCACCTGTTTGAAACGGAATGGCCGGAATATCTCCGGGAAAGTACAGCCGATGACCGTGTAACCCCTTCAGGGGATGTGATGGGCAGTTTTACGAGGGAGGAGGCCATCCGTGAAGCAAAGCGATGCCTGCATTGCGATTGCCGCAAACCGGCGAGCTGCAAACTGAGGCATTATTCCGACGAATACGGGGCCAGCCGGAAACGGTATGCCGGGCCGGACCGGAAACGGATCACCCGGTCGCTGCAGCACGAAACGGTAGTCTATGAAAAGGAGAAATGTATCCGTTGCGGGTTATGCGTTGAAATCGCGGAGGCACAAGGGGAGCCGATAGGGCTTACCTTTGCCGGGAGGGGCTTTGACGTACAGATCACGGTACCCTTTGGCGAAACCATCCGCGAAGCGCTGCAGGCAGCCGCCGCCGCCTGCGTGGAGGCATGTCCTACGGGAGCCCTGGCATACAGAAATCTTGAGGAAAGAAACATCTGATGATTATAAAAACCAATTACCGTTACCACCTGTCCCTTTTCATCTGCCTGTTCGGATGGATCTTCGTCAACGGGCAGCAGCAGGGGCCCGACTGCTGGCCCTCTTTCCGAGGGAACGCCCGGCTGACGGGAAGTGCTCCGGTTGTGCTGAAGCCCCCGTTCCGCCTCCTGTGGACCTTCAAAACGGGCGATGCCATCAAATCATCGCCGGTCATCTGCAACGGCACGGTCTATATCGGATCCAATGATGGTTTTCTCTATGCCCTGACCTCCGCGGGGAGCCTGAAATGGAAGTTCAATGCCGCGACCGCCATAGAATCACCCCCGCTGATGGTTGAAAACACCATTTATGTTGGGTCGCTGGAGGGCATCCTCTTTGCCATCGACGCCACTACGGGCAGCCTGAAGTGGAAGTATAAAACCGACGGCCAGATCTCGGGATCGGCAAGCCAGGCGATCAGGATGAGCACCAAAAGGAGTTGTATCGTGGTGGGAAGTTATGACTTCAGCCTTCATTGCGTTGATGCAGCTTCCGGGAAGGGAATCTGGAAATATGAATCGGGGAACTACATCAACGGGGCCCCTGCCGTGAGCGGCAACCTTATTGTTTTCGGGGGATGCGACGGGCTGCTGCATATGCTGGGAGTGGAAGATGGAAAACAGATTGACCAGGTTGACGTAGGCACCTATATCCCTGCCTCTGCGGCAATCCCGGGCGACAAGGCCTTTTTTGGAAATTACGACGGCGTATTCTTTTGTGTGGATATCCGGCAGAAAAAAATCCTCTGGCAGACCGACGGTGGCGGGCCTTTCCTTGCCTCGCCGGCAGTATCGGCCGGGAAGGTCGTTACCGGGTCGCAAAACCGGTTTATTTATTGCTTTGACGCCGGCAGCGGAAAGGAATTATGGAAGTTTAAAACAAACGGGAAGGTGGATGCCTCCCCCGTCATTGCAGGAAATCATGTGGTCGCCGCATCGGCCGACGGCAGGATCCATTTGCTTGATATCAACAGCGGATCCGAGAAATGGAGTTATGAAATCGGCAGCCCTGTGTTCAGCACGCCGGCTGTCACCACAAAAATGATTGCGGTTGGCGCCGGCGACGGGAAGGTCTATGTTTTCGGACAGTAGGGCGGCCTGCCTGCTTGTACAAAGGAATGTTGTCATTTATCCGGATAGGGATTAAAGAATGAAATTATGAAGATTGTCAGCATCGTTCCGGGTTTCGGGGGTACCTTTTATTGTGGCAACTGTCTGCGCGACAGCGCCTATGTGCAGTCGTTACGGGAGGCCGGACATGATGCCATGATCCTGCCCATGTACCTGCCGCTGACCGCTGATCTGGAATCGAAGGATGACGGTTTACCCGTATTCTACGGGGCTGTCAATATTTACCTCAGGCAGCAGTTTCCACTCTTCCGCCATATGCCGGGATGGATGGAACGGTTTTTTGACTCCACGCCGGTGCTGAAATTTGCCGCCGGGAAATCGGGTTCCACCCGGGCAAAGGGACTGGAAAAGCTTACCGAATCGATGCTGTTGGGTGAGAAGGGATTTCAGCACAAAGAGCTGGATCACCTGGTCGATTTTTTAAAGAATCAACATAAACCCGATATTGTCCATTTTTCCAATGCCCTGCTGCTGGGCATGGCCCGGCGGATCAGGGATGAGGTTGGCGTGCCGGTAATCTGCTCGCTGCAGGACGAGGATGTGTGGGTTGATGCCATGGAGGAGGGCTGGGTTGACAGGATCTGGCAGCTGATGGCTGAAAAGGGAAGGGATGTGGATGCTTTCGTGGCGGTAAGTTCCTGGTTTGCCTCCGTCATGCAGCATAAGATGAACATCCCGCCGGAAAAGATGCACGTAATCCCGATCGGTGTTGATCCGGAGCGTTACACAGTTACGCCGCCGGCAGCCTCCCCGCAGGCAATCGGGTATTTGTCGAGGATCTGCGAAGAAAACGGGTTCGAAGTACTGATGGATGCCTTTATCCTGCTGAAAGCCCGGCCACGGTTCAGCGACCTGGTATTGATTGCTACGGGCGGGATGACGGGCGACGACAAACCCTTCCTGAACCGCCAGCTGAAAAAGCTGGAACAGCATAACCTCCGCCATTTTTTCAAGATACTGCCTGATTTTGCAACAGGGATCCTGCCGGAATTTTTCAAAGCCTTGTCGGTAATGTCGGTCCCGGTGTTGAAGGGGGAGGCCTTCGGATTGTACCAGCTGGAAGCGCTGGCATCGGGGATCCCGCTGGTCCAGCCGCAACTGGGGGCATTCCCTGATGTGATCGGGTTGACCGGAGGCGGTGTGATTTATCAACCGAATACTGCTGAAGCGCTTGCAAACAAACTGGCAGAGGTGCTTTCCGATACCGACCGGCTCCGGCTGATGGGCCTTGCGGGAAGGAGAGCCGTTGAAGACCATTACGACAGTAAGAATCTTACCAAGAGAATGGTTGAGATTTATACAAGGGTGGCGCTGTAATAATCGAGATAATAGCACGGTTTATAATCTGTTTTTCAATGGTAATCGCAGAACTCAGGAATGTATCCAAATCATATGGCAACCAGGATCCCGACAAGGTCAATCTTGTGCTGGACGACGTTTCCCTGTCAATTAACGAGAAGGAGTCGCTGGCCATCATGGGCCCGTCAGGCTCGGGAAAAAGCACCTTGCTGAATATCCTGGGAACGCTCGATTTGCCGGGTTCCGGTGAGGTTATCCTGAATGGAACCAGTGTCAGCCTGTTTACTGCGAACGGACTGGCTGCCATCCGGAACCGCTTTATCGGCTTTGTTTTCCAGCAGCATCACCTGTTGCCCCAGCTCACCCTGATCGAAAACGTGCTCCTTCCCCTTTTGCCGGACAGAGACAAGGCACACCGGAAGGATGGCGAGGAACGTGCCCGCCACCTGATCGGCAGGGTAGGGCTTACCGGCATGATCCATCGCAGGCCGGCCCATTTGTCGGTGGGTGAATGCCAGCGGGCAGCGGTGGTAAGGGCGATGGTAAACCAGCCGAAGCTGCTGCTGGCTGATGAGCCGACAGGTTCGCTCGATGCCGGTAATGCCACGCAGCTCGGGCAGTTGCTGGCGGAGCTGAATCTTGAGCAAAACCTTGCCGTGGTGGTGGTAACGCACTCGATGGAGATTGCCATGCGAATGGGGAAAATCTACCAGCTTGCCTCCGGGAAACTTAACCGGCTGGAAAGACCATGAACCGTATCCGACTTTTACTCCGCAACCTTTGGTTCTACCGCAAACCTTACCTGGCCGTCGCGGCCGGGGTGATGGTAAGCACCGCGATACTCACCGGGGCACTCATTGTCGGCGATTCGGTGCAGTTCAGCCTGCGGCGTTATACCGATATCCGCCTGGGGGCCATACGATACTCCCTGCCGCAGGGAGAGCGGTTTTTCAGGCAAAAACTGGCGGATGAACTCTTTTCCGGAACCCAAATCCAGGGAGCCCCTGCCATCCGCTGCGGTGCGATTGCCATCAACAGTGACAAGAACCTCAGGATCAACCAGGTTGAGGTAACCGGGATCGACAGCCGGTTTACCGGATTCTGGGACAGGTTATTACCGGTTCCAAAGGAGGACGCAGCCATCCTCAGCAAAAATGTGGCAGAAAAGCTGGGACTCCAAACCGGGGATGAAATGCTGCTCCGTATTCAGAAAGCGGGGAAGACCCCTGCAAATGCTCCCTTCTCCGCGGAAAAGGAGGCCTCCGTTTCGGTACGTGTTAAAATTGCCGGCATCGTCCGCGATGAGCAGATGGGCCGGTTCAGCCTGAAAAGCAATCAAACGGCCCCCTTCAATATTTTCGTCTCCCTGCCCCGGCTGGCCTCCCTGCTGGGGATGAAGGGGTATGCGAACCTGCTCGTGGCGGGGGATAAAGGAGGGGTAAAGACCGATCTGCTTAACTCAGGCAAGGCGCTCCGGGCCTGCTGGAAGCCGGAGGATGCCGGCCTGCATTTCACAGCCCTTCCTGGGAAAGAGGGTAACGACGGCGAATGGGAAATTACCAGCGACCGGATCTTCTTCGATGATTCCACGGCAGCTGCCATTGAATCTGTCATCCCGCAATGCGGATCAGTGCTGACCTACCTCGTAAACGCCATCTCCACCCAGGGGAAATCAACCCCCTATTCGTTCGTAACGGCGGCCAATGAAAATTTCCTGAATGAAAACCTGGCTCCCGGAGAGATCATCGTCAACAAATGGCTGGCACAGGACCTGGGAATCGGTAGCAGCGACAGGGTGTCCCTGCGCTATTTCATCATGGGACCGCTCAGGACAATGAAAGAGGACAGCGCCATTTTCCATGTAAAAAGGGTCATTCCTGACAAAATACCACTTGGAGATCCGCAGCTGATGCCCGATTTCCCGGGGATGTCGGATGCCGGGAACTGCCGCGACTGGGAAACCGGCGCACCGATCGACCTGAAGAAGATACGGGACAAAGATGAACGCTACTGGAAAATTTACAGGGGAACGCCGAAAGCCTTTATCTCACTGGAAACCGGGAAAAAAATCTGGGATAACAGGTTTGGGCACCGTACCGCATTCCGGTTTCATGCCTCTCCAAAAGAGCTTGCCGGGATAAAGACCGGCCTCATGCAAAAACTCCGGCCGGAACAATACGGGCTCGTATTTCAGCCGGTTTACCGGGAGGGGCAAGCAGCGGCTGGCCATTCAACCGATTTCGGCCAGCTGTTCCTCAGCCTTAGCTTTTTTATCATCCTGAGCGCGGTGTTGCTTACGGCTATGTTGTTTGCCCTTCTTGCACGTTCACGCATGGCCGAAACCGCCATTCTTGCCGCCACAGGCTTCCGCAGGCAACAGATATTTGGCATGCTTGCGGCAGAGGCATTGCTGGTGACGCTTGCCGGCGCCATTCCAGGGGCACTTGCCGGAATCCTTTATAACAAGATCCTGATTTTTGGATTAAATACGCTGTGGTACGACGCGGTCAACACCTCTATGGTTGTGATGGATATCCAACCAATGACGCTGTTATACGGGATCCTGTCGGGGGTGGGCCTCTCCCTGCTGGTTTTAATCGCCGTACTGGCGAAAAATCTTCGCAACCCGCTGGCATTAATGGTAAAAGGGGACTTCGGGGTCAGGAATGTCGCGGCATCCCTGAAAACCAGGTTATGGGGGGTCATGACCGGACTGGCTGCCGTGGGCAGCGCCCTGGGGCTCATCCTGCAACAGCTCATCCACGGACAAGCCATGGATGTTACCCTGTTCCTCACAGCCGGGGCCCTGCTCCTGCTTGGGCAGCTCTGCCTGCTGAATTACCTCCTGGCCCGGGCAACCGTGAAAGAAACGGTGGGAATCAGCCGCTTCCCCGAGCTGGTGGTGAAAAATCTCGGGTTGAACCGGAAAAGGAGCATGGCTGTCGTCACGTTGCTGGCGCTGGGAACCTTTACCATCGTGATCACCGGGGCAAACAGGCGGACCTTTTATGGTACCGAATCAAGCCGCAGTTCGGGGACGGGAGGGTTCCTTTTTTGGGCCCAGACTACGATTCCCATCCTGAACGACCTGAACACCCCAGCCGGGGCCAGGAACTACGGATTGGAGGATGAAGCGCTGCTACGGCAGGTGCGGTTCACCCAGCTTACCCGCCTGGATGGCGACGATGCCAGCTGCCTTAACCTGAACCAGGTATCCCGGCCTGCGCTGCTTGGCGTGCCACCGCAGTATTTTGACGGGATACATGCGTTTAGCTTCACCAGCCTGGTGTCGGCAACCAACCCTGGATCTCCCTGGGCAACCCTGCAGAAACCCCTTGCACCCGGCATGATTGCGGGTTTTGCCGACCAGACCGTGATCACCTGGGGCCTTCAGAAAAAAACCGGGGATACCCTGTTTTACAGGGACGAATCAGGAAAGATGTTAAAGATCAAGCTGATGGGAGGGTTGGAGAACTCGTTATTCCAGGGAAACATCCTGGTTTCCGACAGCCTGTTGCATATATTTTATCCATCGGCCGGAGGTTCCCGCGTCATGCTGGTCGATGGCCCGGCTTCCCTAAAAGACACCCTTGCCTCCAGGCTTGAGTCGCTTTTCCGCGACCAGGGAATGATGATCACCACCACCGCATCGAGACTTGCCACCTTTAATTCGGTCGAAAATACCTACCTGTCGGTATTTATGCTGTTGGGCGGACTGGGGGTTATTCTTGGGACTGTCGGGCTGGGTATCGTTATTTTTCAGACGATCAGGCAACGGAAACGGGAATTTGCCATCTACCTGGCATTGGGATTTACAGGAAAATTTATCTTCAGGCTGATCGTGGCCGAACATGTTGCCATGCTTTTATCTGCCATATTTACAGGAGGTGTCGCTGCCCTGGCCGGTATCCTGCCCTCCCTGGTCTCACCCGGATATTCCCTGCCCGGCCTTTTCCTCTCCGCGATCATCCTGGCGCTGGTTGGAAACGGCCTGCTGTGGATATGGCTTGCCGGAAGGGGAGTGATGAAAACCGGCCTTTTGAAAGCTTTGAGGGACGAATAAATACGATATCTATATGCGAAGTCTTGAATATCAGCAATTTTTACCAGTCACGCCTGCGGAGGCCTGGAAGTTTTTCAGCAATCCCGCCAATCTTGGCAGGATCACCCCTGAAGCGATGAACTTTGTGATACGGTCTGAGATGCCCGAAAATATCTACCCGGGACTGATCATCATCTACGCGGTATCACCCATGTTTCATATTCCCCTGAAATGGGTCACCGAGATCACCCATGTAAGGGAACCCTTTTGTTTTGTCGATGAGCAACGGTCGGGTCCCTATGCGATATGGCATCATGAGCACCATTTTAAAGAGGTGCCCGGCGGGGTGATGATGACCGACAAACTGTTTTATAAGGTCCCCTTCGGACCGGTTGGCAAACTGGCCGACCTGCTGTTCGTGCACCGGAAGGTGGAGGGGATTTTCAGTTACCGTAAAGGCGTTCTGGAGAGCCAGGCCGTCCGTCTTTAAGCGGGAACAACAATTTCAGAATTTTCCTTCGAGCCAGGCCGTTTCCGGCCTGGCGCGAAGGAAATCAGGCGCTATTTTTTCCCGTACTCCTTTGGCGTAATTCCCATGTTATAGAACATAAAGGCCCATTTATCCGTCTCACCCTCAATGATCTTTGACAGCGATGAGCCCGATGCCCCGTGTCCCTGGTTGATCTCAATGCGGATCAGGACGGGATTCGGTCCCTTCTGCTTTGCCTGCAGGGTCGAGATGAACTTGAAGGAATGGGCCGGCACCACGCGGTCGTCATGATCGGCCGTGACCACCAGGGTCGCAGGATAGGCAACGCTGTCCTTGATGTTATGCAGCGGTGAGTACTTGTATAGCACGGGGAAATATTTCGCGCTGTCGCTTGAGCCATATTCCACCGACCAGCCCCATCCGACGGTGAATTTCTGAAAACGAAGCATGTCCATCACGCCGACTTCAGGAATGGCAACCTTGAACAGGTCGGGACGCTGTGTCATCACGGCGCCGATCAGCAACCCGCCGTTGGAACCGCCGTTGATCGCCAGTTTTTCTTTGGAGGTGTATTTGTGATCGACCAGGTATTCCGCAGCTGCAATAAAGTCGTCGAAACAATTTTGCTTGTTCAGGAGGTTTCCCCCTTTATGCCATTTTTCGCCATACTCCCCGCCTCCGCGGATATTGGGCATGGCAAAGACACCGTCGTTTTCGTACAGGATGATCTTGGAATTAGAGAAATAGGGGGTCGAACTTACACTGAAACCGCCGTATGCGTAAAGCAGGGTAGGGTGGGAGCCATCGAGTTTGATCCCCTTTTTGTGCACCAGGAACATCGGGACCTTCGTGCCGTCCTTGCTGGTATAAAAAACCTGTTCTGTTTCGAAGTCGTCAATTTTCGCATTGGGAGTCGAATTCTTGAAAACCTCCGACTTCCCGGTCTGGATGTCATAGCGGTAAACACAGGGGGCATAGGTGAAGGAGGAGAAATCGTAAAAGGCATAGGTCTCGTTGTTCAGTCCGCCGATTCCCGATGCAGAGCCAAGGGCCGGAAGGGGCATCTCATGCTCAAAGGCGCCATCGTACGAATACTGGTAGATCCGGGTGCTGGCATCCTTCAGGTAGCTGACAAACAGCTTCCCGCCCAGGGTGGAGGCCGACTCCAGTTTTTCGGGCTTCTCCGGGATGATCTCTTTCCACAATTTCTTTTGCGGGTTGGCAGGATCCACCATGACTACCCGGTAATTTCCCGCCCCGTCGTTGGTGTTGACCAGCAATTTGTCGCCGCTGTTGTTTACGACAGAATAGTTGAATTCAAAGCCCTTGAAAAGAAGCTTGAAATCTTTCTGACCGTTGGCCAGGTTCCTGTAAATGACTTCAGTTCCGTCGGTGCCGGGCGATTTATAAACGAAGAGGTAACGCTCATCCTCGGTGACCTGCGGGTAATAGTACATCTGCGGGTGTGTTTTATCCTCGAAAATCAGCACATCCTGCTCCTGTTTTTCACCCAGCTTGTGATAATAGATCTTCTGGTACTCGCTTTTTGCGGAGAGTTCGGTTCCCGGGGCAGGCTTATCATAGCGGCTGTAATAGAATCCAGATCCATGCCAGGCGGCACCGCCGAATTTCAGCCAGTCGAGCTGGTCATCCAGCTTCTTCTGGGTCGCGATCTCCATGATGAACATGGTTTGCCAGTCGCTGCCTCCTTTGTTCACGTGGTAGGTGATGTACTTTTTGTCGGTTGAAACACCGTCGAGCGCGACCGAAACCGAACCGTCATCAGAAAGTTTATTGGGATCAATCAACACGACGGGAGTTCCCGTAAGCCCTTTCTGGATGTAATAAACCGACTGGTTGCGGATGCCTTCCTGTTTTGAATAAATGATGTATTCGCCAGCCCTGAATGCGCTGAAATACTTGTCATAATTGAGAAGGTCTTTATACCGGCTGCGGATCTGTTCCCTGAAGGGGATCTTCGACAGATAATCCTCGGTAAAGGCCTGCTCGTTTTTTACCCACGCCTTGGTTTCTGCGCTGGTATCGTTTTCGAGCCAGCGATAGGGGTCGGCGACAACCGTGCCGAAGTAATTGTCGGTTTGGGTTCCCTTTTTGGTCTCGGGATAGTTCAATTTTGCCGTTGGGTTTTTACATTGTGAAAATAAAAGGATGAAAGGAATGAGCACTAAAATCGATGGAGTTATACGCATGGGATATGATTTTACAGATGGATAACAAGGTGAATTTGTTGGTAGACACGTTTAAATGACAGCATCGTGTCTCCATAAAACAAGATGTAAAATTCCTTAGAAAATGCGGTTTTTGCAAATGTTTGGAAAAAATAAATTGACTGCGGCTAGAATGAACCCTTCAGCCTTAGGAAAACGGAGGTTTGTGACAGTCGCGCCGCCCCTGGGGCATAGGGTTGAAACGACTGCGCGATAAGCGAAAGATCGAGGTTGTTCATGAGTGAAAAGGTAAAGGTAGGGATAATGAAAACCATTTGGTTGGAGGGATTGTAAATGCCTGCCAGTGAAAGGTTGATCAGCGGGCTGGCCGGATAGGAAAGGGAACCGTACATGGAAAATCCTGTCAGGAATGGATTTTTGGCGTTCAGCAGCCCGGGGTTGTACTGGCTGATCAGGATGTTGGCCGAATTGGTCGTATTCGAATTGTAAAAGCCTTCAAACCGGATCATCATGGAATTGCGGAAGGTGTAATCATATTCCACGGAAGTCAGGACCACCCCGGTGGTGTCGCCGAAATTCCTGACTGGCCGGAACCAGCTCACCTCTCCTTTAAAGCCCCCTTTGGCGATCTGCCCGGCCCATCCCAGCCCAAGTACCAGGTCGCTCTGGGTGTAAACCCCTGCCAGCAACTGGATATCATAACGCCATAGATTCAAACGATAGAGCCCCGCCGCGGTGATCTTCCGGTCTTTGTCGGCCTTTACCGCAATCTCGGCCCTGGAGGAGGGGCTGGTGAAGTATTGCAGCCTGACGGCATCACTGCCCGGTTTTTCTTCGTAATCGAAGTCTAAAAAGGAATAGGTGTTGAAAATGTCGTTTGGGTTCCACACAAAGGTCTGGCTCCAGTTTATCCGCTGCCGGCCAATGGTTACCTGGAATTTTTCCAGGGTATAATCAAGCCACAACCGGTCGATATCGACGTTGAGGATGTAGGATTTTCCCGTGGCGATATTTCGCGAAAGATTCAGCAATCCGTTATCTGCCGCGACGAAATCCTGGTAATGTGGATTCAGCCCGGCAAGTTCGCCCCAGTACAGCCTGTTTCGTTCCTCCAGGCAAAAGCTAAAATCAGGGGTGAAGTTCCACCTGAAATTCAGCCGGTTGTGGATCAGGTTGCTGGTAATCCAGCTTTGACCGGGAGTGTGGATGATGGCGGTCTGCATGTCCTTCAGATACCCGTTCAGCGACCAGCTGCGCTCTTTTGTGACAGGAACAGTATCCTGCGAAAAGGCTGGCAAATAAGATATTACGGAGATAATGACCGTTAGGGATATTCTGAAAATAAACCGCAGGGAGGAAATTTCCTTCCTGCCGTTCATCAACCGGTTGCTTTTTTTATGCATCTTTTCCAACCTGGTCATTGCCATAGTTCCCTTTTATTATTCCAACAGGAGAAGCCGGTTTTCGCCCCCGCCCTTCAATTATTATGCTTTGTGCCATTGTGAAAAATCATGGTGTCATTGTGGTTTTTTTTGATCCAGAACCCTGCAACGATTCACCAGGGAAATACCTGATAATTTATCAGTTTTTTACAATATCCCCCGAAATTTTCCCGTCCTCCAGGGTGATCACCCGCCTGGCTTTTGCCACCACCCTCGAATCGTGGGTCGAAAAGATGAAGGTGATGTTTTCCTCCCTGTTAAGCTTTTCCATGATCTCCAGCAGGTTTTCGGCCGATTTTGAATCCAGGTTGGCCGTGGGTTCATCGGCCAGGATAAATTTGGGCTTTGAAGCCAGGGCCCTCGCCACGGCCACGCGCTGCTGCTGGCCTCCCGACAGCTTACCGGGCCGTGTGTTGATCTTTTCGCCAAGCCCTACCGATCGCAGCAGTTCCAGGGTTCTCAAATCCCGCTGTTCCTTGCCCACCCCCTGCAACTGCATGATAAATTCAACATTCTCCTTTGCGGTAAGGACAGGGATGAGGTTGAACGACTGGAATACAAAGCCGATGTTCCTCATCCTGAAATCGATCAGCTGCCTTGATTTTAACCGGGTGATGTCGATGTTGTCGATTACAATTTCACCGCCGGTGGGCGTATCAAGGCCGCCCATCAGGTTCAGCAGGGTTGTCTTGCCCGACCCCGAAGGCCCGACAATGCTGGTGAATTCGCCCTGGCTGAAGGTCAGGTCGATGCCGTTCAGGGCGAAAACCGGGATGGTCTTTGCATCATATACCTTGCTCAGGTTCCGGATCTCAATAATATTCATGGGTTCGTTGTTTAATTTAACGCATTGCATTTCTTAGTCGACCCTGATCGCCTCCACAGGGTTTAATTTCAGCGCTTTCCGCGCCGGCATCACGGCAGAGAGAATCCCGGTGACGAAGATCATCACGGTGAGGTTGATATAAAATTCGCGGCTGATGAAGGGATAGATCTTCGGATCAAACCCGAAGGCGCCAAGCCCTTTGGAGAAGGATGACAGGTCGATTCCCCGCTGGTGGAAAAAGGTGACCAGCGCAATACTGAGCGCCATGCCGATCATCCCTCCGAAAACGGTGAGGAAGATGGTTTCCATCATGATCATCCGGAACACCCTTGATTTGCTCATCCCCACGGCCATCAGCATTCCCAGTTCATGGGTACGTTCGAAGACGATCATCAGCATGGTGTTGACAATGCCGAAGGCCAGCGCAAACAGGATGATTCCCAGGATTATGTAAACTTCGATGGAAATGGCAGAGGTGATCATGCCCATATCGGGCCGGAGTTCGACCCAGTTCTGAACGAGCAGCCCGGACAGCTGCGTTTTCATCAACGCCTCTGCCGTGGGGATGTTTTCAATATCACGGAGCATTACGGCGATCTCCTGGATACCGTTATCCCCGCCGGTGATCTGGTCCAGATCGGTCTTTTTCACGAAGAGGGTTGTCTCGTCAAAAACGGTGTTGGCTGTCTGGAAGATGCCATTGACAGAGAAGGCTGCCTCGGTGAGGTTCCCGTCGGTATTCTGAAACCGGAGCACGATCTTCGACTTCAGCCTCACCTTGAGCTTGTCGGCCAGTTTCCTGCTGATCACCACCTGGTTACGGCGGCTGCCGGTAAAATAGCCGCCGCTGCTGTCGGGGATGGTTAAAAAGAGTGAACTTACCCGTTTTTCCTGGTCAGGATCGACGCCGAGAATCTGGATCCCTGCGGCCGAATTGGGGGAGGCTGCCATGCCGGTGATCCGGGTCCTCAGGCATACGGCTTTTACGACGGGCATCCTGGCGATCTTCGCGGCCACCGCGCCGGCATCGGGGATGACATACCTGGATTCGAAATTCTTTGGGAATTCAGGATGATGGAGCTGGATATGGGAAACTTCGTTGTTGATGCCGGTCCTGATCTTCTGTTCAACCATGCCGGTGATGATGGAGGCGGTGAAGATCCCCCCGGCGAGCCCCAGCGTTATCGCTGTAATCACGATCAGGCTCCGGACCTTGTTTCTCCACACATTCTTAAAAGCAATTTTAAAAAGCATAAGAATCGCTGTTATTTTGTTTACTATTTATGCAACGCCTCAGCCACCCTGAGTTTGAAGATCCTCCTGACCGGGTAGATACAGGTAACGGAGACGATTACCAGGACGGTTATCACATTCGACAGGATAAAACCCGGTTTAAGGGCAAGCGGCATCAGGGGTTCGATGCCGTAACTGATAAAGGCCTGGGCCATGTTGCCCCAGAGGCGGAGGGGGTAGATGTAAAAGTATATCATGATGGGCAGGGCGGCGACAACTCCTGCAACGATGCCGGTGAGGCCGATGAACAGCATCTCCAGTACCAGGATGATGGCCAGCCTGCTTTTCTGCATCCCCACCGACACGATCACGCCGAACTCCTTGCTGCGTTCGTTGGTCATCATGATCACCGTGCCAAAGATCCCGAAGCCCACGATCATGTAAAGGATGGCAATGATGATCATCCCGCCGGCCGTTTTCACTTTCAGCTGCTGCATGATCTCCACCATCATCTCATCCCAGCGCATGATCTCATATTTCCCGCCGGGGGTTTTCTCCTTTAATTCAGCCAGGGAGTTATCAATGTCGTCGGGATTTTTCAGGGTGACCGAGAGGGAGGTAATTCTGTTTTCGGCGCTGAAGAAATCCTGGGCTGTCGCCAGGTTCATATAGACCATCTGGTTGTTGAGCTGGGGCGAAGGGAAATGAAGGATCCCCGATACGGGATATTTCCCTGCCGCGCTTTGCCCGTGAAACCCCTGTCCCAGCAGCACCAGCGTGTCGCCGCTCTTCAGCCCAAGAAAGGAAGCGAGCCCTTCGGCCACCAAAATGCCTCTCCCGGTATGATCGAGATATTTGCCGCTGACCACCTTGCCCGAAAGATGGGTCAGGGCATCCTCCCGCGCAGGATCGGTCCCCGAAAGCATCACCCCCCTGGTCTGTTTTCCGAAGGAGGAGAGGGCGAAATATTCAAGCCGCGGCACGGTTTTATCGACATTCTTCGCTGAGTTGACCAGGGCGGTCAGGGAATCATTGAATACGATGGAGTTGTTGATGTCACGGTCGTCCCAGTATCCCTTTTTGTGGATCTGGATATGGCCGGTATAGGATTGAACCACGATTTTGGTGAGGTTGTCGAACCATCCGATCTGCAGCGATCTTACGATCAGGGCCAGAAAAATGGCCAGGAAAATGGATGCCGCGGTTAGCAGGGTCCTGCGTTTGTTCCGCCAGATATTGCGCCATGCAAGCCTGATATCATTCATAGTGCCTATCTTATTTTTTTCATGTTCTGCTGGGAAAAGAAGCGCTCATCCAGGGCTGTGTTGAACTTCATCTCGTCAATATGCATCACCGTTTTTTGCCCCTTTTTGGTCTTTGGCTCCATTTCGATCCGCGTGGGAATGTCACGGTCGCCCATCTTCCTGATTTCGTAGCTGTTGGATACATTCACCAGGGTGTTGTCCTCGTCGTAATATTCGGCTCTCCACTGGTCAAATCCCTTCACCGTGATCCACATGATCACCTTTCCCCAAACCACGGCAGCATCGGGCAGGGGGATCAGCTCTATCTTGTAACAATCCATCTCCCTGACCATCTCCCTTCCCAGCAACTTATGGGTGTAATCAACCACAATGGATGATTGTTTGACAAGGTCGTCGTTGGTAAAGTCGGAACCCATCCACGACTGGAGCATCATCGACGGGGGGATTTTTATGGTCTTGTCGATGGAGGGAACCCAGTTCCACATCTCGGTCTTTATCTTCAGGAAGACCTCCCCCCTGTCCTTTGCCGGGGCCGTGATCAGCACCAGGGAATATTCCCTGCTTTTCGACCAGGTTTTCATGGTGATGGTTCTCGACCAGTCGGGCCTTACCACGGTCATGGTCATGGTGCCCTGGCTGGTCAGCCCCCGGGTTTTGTCGTCGGCGCGGCGGATGATCTCTTTCGCGCTCAGATCCTGTGCCTGAATGCCGGGAAAGGCTGCCAGCGCCAGGAATGAAATGAGTAGCTTCTTCATGGTCTCTTTTGTCGGATTTTACTGGTACAGGCTGATAATGCGTTCCTTGATGCGGTCGATCGGGTAATGTTCCGGGTCGGCGATATATTCATAGGTCACCCCGCTGATCAGGGTGCTGATAAAGGCCACCTCAAGGTCGGGCTCTTTGAAACGATGGGTTTTAAAATATCGCTCCACCATCTCCAGCGGGCTTTTCGACGCCTCCTGGATTTCAACCGCCAGGATCTGCTGTACGGCCGGCTGGCTGAAGATGGCCATGTACATCTTCCATAACATCAGGTTGGATTTCAGGTGGGCGATGAGCTTTTCGAAATATTGCAGCAGGCTCTGCCTGTCGATCTCCCCCGCCTGGCCGGGATCGATCAGCTGCATCATCTCCTGCATGACCTCCCTGAAGATGCACTTCAGCAGCTCATCCTTGCTTTCAAAATAGTTGTACATCAGCCCCTTTGAAATACCGGCATGCCGGGCCAGTTCACTGATGGTAACGGCATGGAATCCTGTCGTGGCAAAACAGGCAATCGCCGCATCGAGTATCTGCCGGCGTTTTGCCTCCCTAATCCCTTCAAATTGCTCGCTAGTTCTTGGACTCATATTTTATGAATGAACGGTCGGTCAAAAATAAATAAAAAAATAATCCCGGCAACATTCCGGGATTGTTTTTTTTGTGACGAAATTACCTGATAAGCGTGATCTTCGTTGCCGTTGCAACACCTCATGGCTTTGAGACTGAACCGGAGTGCCGCAGGCTGCCGGGATTATTCGGGCAATATTTTCAGATTTTATTTCTGCCGTTCGTAGGTAACCCTTACATCGACCGACTGGGCATGTTCCATGATCACCAGGCGGTCCTGGCTGATATCTTCGATATCGATTACGAATTTCGATTTGGTCGCCAGGTTCTTGGCTACGATCCGCGTTCCCTTGCCCTTCATTTTCCAGGTGGCGTTGAGCGGTTTCCCGGGGTAGTGCTTGATGGCGGTTTTATTGGCAAAAATTTCAAGGGTGGCGCGCATTTCAATTTGCTGAAGGTGTTCCAGGTTTGCCCCTCTCCGGGCGGCTGCGCCTGCTTCTCCTGCTTTGCCTGGTGCACCGGGTTTGCCCGGTACCGCAGCTTTTGCAGTGGTATCTCCGGCATGCGGATGAGCTGCCAGCAGGGCGGAGGAGTCGATAACCCGCTCAACCTTTACAGGTTTCCACAGGCCAACGATTATTTTTTCATTCGGATGGGGTACAACAGCACAGGCGGTCATTAAAAAGAGCGCAATGGCAACGAGAGATAATCCAAGGGTTTTGTTTCTGTTCATGTTTGATATTTTTTTTAAAACGGGATTTGTGAATTTTTATTATAAAACTTTTACAACATCAACGGTTGAATCATGGTTGTTGATTCTTACGTCGAAGCCCCTTTTCTGGAAAACGGCGATCATCCGCTTGTTATCGGTGGTGGTTTGGGCTACAATTTTCTTCAGTTTTCCTCCTTCGGCCACTTCGAGGCAAAAATCGGTAAGGATTTTACCGAGATCCTTTTGCTGCCAGGCATCCACGATCAGCACGGCGTATTCGACGGTTTCATGATCAGGATCAGCCACCAGCCGGCCCACCCCGATCAGCTTTTTTTCACCGTTTTCGACGATTTCGGCAACAATGGCGATTTCGCGGTCATAGTCGATATAGCAATAACGGGTGGCCACCTCATGGGTTTCCCAATGGAAGAAATAGCGAAACCGGCTGTACAATGATTCTTTGGAACAGGAGCCCAGCATCTCGAGCCACATCGGTTCATCCTCCGGTTTGATGGGCCTGAGCAGCACCTCGGTACCATCCTGCAGTACTGTTGACCGAACATATTTTTCGGGGTAGGGATGCAGGGCAAGGTGAAAATAGGGATCCTCCGCGCGCCACCGGATGGCCGGATCCACGACGATACGGGCGTCAAGCGCAATCGCATCATCCTGCGTAACCAGCAGTGGATTGATGTCGAGTTCTGTGATTTCCGGGTAATCCGCCGCCAGGTAGGACAACCGTATCAATACCTGGATCAGCTTGTCGATGCTTTTGGGCGGGGCGCCGCGGTAGCCCTTCAGCAGGGGATAGATTTTCAGCGATTCGATCATGTGGCGGGCAAGACATTCATTCAGTGGTGGGAACCCCAGTGCCTTGTCGCCAAACAATTCTGCCGTCAAACCGCCCATCCCCACCATCAGTACGGTGCCGAAAACACTGTCTTTTTTAATGCCCAGGATCATCTCCACCGCCTCTTTCGGCTGGACCATCTTTTGAACGGTAAGCCCTTCAATGCGGGCCGCGGGCTGACGGGCCGAAACAGATTCCATGATCCGCTCCCAGGCGGCCCGAACCATTTTTTCAGTGCCCAGGTTAAGCTGCACTCCGCCGACATCCGACTTATGGGTGATGTCGGGTGAATGGATCTTCAGCACCACAGGGTACCCGATCCGGTCGGAAATCGTCACGGCATCCCCGGCGCTGACGGCCAGGAAGGGTCTTGTGGTGGAGATCCCGAAGTTCTCCAGCATCGATTTGGAGAGATCCTCAGGAAGTATGTTTCCCTGCCCGGCGATCATCCTGCCGAAGGCCTCACGCAGTTGGCGGCGGTTCAATGAAAATTCGACAGGGATGTCCCTGGGCGTTTCATAGAGCGTTGCCAGGTTGCGGTTATAGGCCACCATGGTCATAAAGGCACGGATGGCCTGTTCGGGGGTTTTGTAGGATGGGATGCCGCTTTCCACGAGGATATCATCCGCCTCATGCATGCTTTGTCCGCCCAGCCAGGCGGCCAGGATCGGTTTTTGGGTGGTCGCTGCCAGCGCGCTGATCTCCCTGGCCGTGGCATTCGGGTTGGTCATCGCCTGCGGTGTCAGGATGACCAGGACAGCATCAACACCTTTGTCAGCCAATACGATTTGGGTGGCCTTTGCGATACGTTTGGCGCGGGCGTCGCCCAGCACATCCACGGGGTTGCCGTGCGACCAGAACTGCGGCAGGTTTTCGTTCAGCAGGGTCATGGTCTCTTCGGAAAGTTCTGCCAGGTGGCCACTTGCGGCGATCAGGGCATCGGTGGCCATCACCCCCGGGCCGCCGGCGTTGGTGACGATCCCCAGCCGCGGACCCTGCGGAAAACGGCCCCGGCCGATCAGCTCGGCAACGCTGAAAATATCCCCGATCTCATAAACCCGGGCCAGTCCGGCCCGCTGAAAGGCTGCGTCATAGACGGCGTCTTCCGATGCCATCGCCCCGGTGTGCGAAGCGGCAACCTGGGCCGATTCGGGGAACCGCCCTGCCTTGTAAACGATAATGGGCTTCTTCCTTGCAAATGCCCTGGCGGCTGTCATGAAATTCCGTGGGTTCTGTATCGATTCAATATAGAGGATGATGCAATGGGTGTTCTCATCCTCCCCGAAATAGTCGATCAGGTCGCCGAATCCCACATCAATGCTGTTCCCGATGGAGACAAACTGCGAAAAGCCGATCTTTCCCTCCATGGCCCAGTCGAGCACGGAGGTACATAAGGCCCCTGACTGCGAAATGAAGGCAATATTGCCGGGCTTGGGCATGTCGGAGGCAAAGGAGGCGTTGAGTTTCAAACCGGGAACGATGATCCCCAGGCAATTCGGCCCGATCACCCGCATTCCCTCAAATTTGCGGATTTCCGATTTTATCGCCTCTTCAAGCTTTTTACCCTCTTCCCCGATCTCTTTGAAGCCGGCCGATATGATAATGATCCCCCTGATGCCGGATTCGCCGCATTCCCTGATCACCGAAGGCACCTTTTCGGCCGGGGAGCAGATGATCGCAAGGTCGGGAACTTTGGGCAGGGAGCAAACATCCGGGTAACAGGGAATCCCCATCACCGCTTCATGGTCGGGGTTCACAGGATAGACCACCCCGCGGAACCCTCCGCTGACAAGGTTGATGAGCACCTTTCCGCTTACACTGTTGGGATTGGTGGTCACGCCGACAAGAACAATCCGCTGCGGATTGAAGATGTTGTTGAGTTTGTGGATATTCATGGCAGATACCGGGATGGTGAAATAGCGAATTGCAACGCAAAGTTAAGTTAAATTCGATTTTATAAAACCGTGAAATTTGGCTTATTTTGCAGTCTGTACCTTAACCAGCGCCCAATGAAAAAAAACCTACTGACTTCCGTTCTCTGCATGATGATGGTTTGCAATGCTGCCCTTGCACAAACCAAGGAACCTGTGACAACTCCCCCCGATCCGAAACCCCCGGTTTTCGGGATCAATTTTTCAGGATTCGTCAATACCGACATGTTTTATGACACCCGGCAAACCGTGATGGCCCGCGACGGCGACTGGCTGTTTTATCCCGACGTGGTTAAACCCGATGCCAACGGCAAGGATATCAACGCAAAGGGTACTTTCGACATCCTCAGCATCCTCACCCGGCTTACCGGCAACATCACCGGGCCCGACATATTCAAGGCAAAAACTTCGGGCTTTATCGAGGGGGAATTCTACGGCAATGCCCCCGCCAGCATCAACTCCTTCAGGCTGCGTCATGCTTACGTGAGGTTGAACTGGACCCGCACGGAGCTGCTGATCGGGCAGTACTGGCACCCGCTGTTTGTCACCGGCTGTTTCCCCGAAACCATCTCACTCAACACCGGCGCCCCTTTCCTTGCCTTTGGCCGAAGCCCGCAGGTAAGGGTAACGCAACAATTCGGGAATCTGAAAATGAGCCTGGCCGCCGTTTCCCAACTCGATGCAACCAGTACCGGACCCGACGGGGCCAGTACGAAATACCTGCGCCAGTCGATACTTCCGGAGATGAACTTCCAGGTCCAGTACGACCTGAAAAATGAACGTGCCAAAACCGAATTCCTCGTGGGTGCCAGCATTGATTTCCTGATGCTCACCCCCCTTCTGAACACCACCGTGGTTAAAAAAGCCGCCTATGATACGGTTATCAACAACATCCCGAAACATACCGATGCGGTTGTTGCTTACTACCAGACAACAGCAACCATTAAATCATTGACATCCAACTTTTTTGTCAAGATGCAGTTCCCCGCCGTTACCATAAAGGCAGGAGTGCTCTATGGGGGAAACTGCTACGGGTTGAACATGATCGGCGGCTATGCCGTAAAAAGTGTGGTAGACCCGGCAACCGGCATTGTTGACTATACCAATATCCATACGGCCGCCATTTGGGCCGAATTTAAGACCAACGGGAAAAAGTGGTCGCCGGGGATCATGGGAGGATTCAGTAAAAACCTGGGGGCTTCAACCGACTTCACAGGGCCAATCTACTCGCGCGGGGCGAATATCGACTATCTCTACCGCGTCGCTCCCAGGTTAAGCCTTACCGTAAAAAAATTGAAATTCTCGACCGAATTTGACTACACGGTTGCTGCTTACGGCACCACCCTGAAAAACGGCACCGTTTCCAACTCAAAAGAGACGGGCAACTTCCGCGTTTTGTTCGCCACCAACTACTATTTCTGATTGTTGAAAAAAAGCAGGGATTTCCATATTACCTTTTGCGCTCTTATCCGATTAAGCAGAAAAGGGTATGGAAACTTTACTGACATTCAATGCAGAAGAACTCACCCGGCAAATCTACTTTTTGCAGGGCAGAAGAGTCATGTTTGATTTTGACCTTGCAGAACTGTATGGCATGGAAACCCGTGTCTTAAAGCAACAGGTAAGAAGAAACAAAGACCGGTTCCCCGATGATTTTATGTTCGAACTAACAAGGGAAGAGTGGGAGGAGGTTATCACAAATTGTGACAACCTCAGTATTTACAGCCGTTTTAAACCATTTCCTCCCTTTGCCTTCACCGAACAGGGGGTGGCCATGCTGTCGAGTGTATTAAGATCGAAAAGGGCAATCATGGTCAATATTGCCATCATGCGGGCCTTCGTGAACCTCAGGCAGTTGATCGATGCCAATAAAGAGCTGATCAGGCGTATTGATTCGCTGGAAGAGAAATACGACAAAAAGTTCATGCTGGTCTTTGAAGCGATCAAAGAACTGATCCGGGAGGAGGAAAAACCCAGGGAGAAGATCGGGTATAAATTTCCCGGAAAGGGCACATGAAGCCACGTGACCTGTGCAGTCATTAATGGAAATCTGTTAGCGGCTGACGGGCTTTGTCTGGTAGGTTGCCGGCGCCAGGGCTTTCGGGGTCCACATGGTAAGGAAGCGGGCGACTTTCGTGGTGTCGTAGCCCTTTACGTTGGGATCGGGATGCTCGAAGGAGTCGGAATCCTGGGTATTCAGCCGGTTCCCGTTTTTATCGAGAATGACAAACACCGGGAAACCAAAACGGTTGGGATAGCCGAACTCGCTGAAGAGACTGTTGTCGCGCTTCAATTTTTCATGGGGAACATTGATCAGCAGGTAAACATAATTTTCCTTCATCAGGGAATCCAGTTTCGGTGTACCATTCACCATGGCGTGGAAACGCAGGCACCACGGGCACCAGTTGCCGCCAAACTGGATCAGTACATGTTTGTTCTCCTTTTTAGCCGCCTCCAGGGCTTTTTTCAGGTCGGCGCGTGCATCCTGGCTTTCATTATAGGGTTTGGCAGGAGCCTGGCCGAAAGTGTTAGACACTGACAATTGAAAGCTGATCATAATCAGCAGGATGGCGGTTTTTACAAGATGGCTCATATGAAATGGATTTGGGCGCTAAAATAGGGAAAATCCGGTTACATGGCATCCGGCAGCAGGGGCAACGCGTTAAATTTTCAGGATTTTCAACAAAAAGATCCTGTCCCGGCCGGCTTTAAGCTTTTTTTTAACACCCTACCAATTCCGGGGTCAAGTTTGCCATGGCCTTTTCAAAAATTTCATTTTCCGTGTTTGGCCCCGTTCGCTGAATTTTTGTTATTCAAGGGTTGCCCATACCGGGATGGGACTATGGCCCGTAAATCTCCCGCCGGCATTCAGGGCAAAGGGAATGATCCTTCTGATCAATATCCTCCACATAGGTACTTGAGCGCATCACGCATGACTGGCTTTTGCAGTGGATCAGCCCGAAGGTATGACCGAGTTCGTGAATAACCTCTTTCTTAAACCGCTCCAGCAAAAGGCTTTCGTCGGCCTTCAATCCGTAACACTCATTGTTAAGGCGGTAAAGCGAGGCAATCCCCGACCTTCCGCCAAGGTAGGCTTGTCCGAATATATAGGTCAGGATTGGAATATAAATATCGACATTGAACAACCCGAGTGTTTTACTGAACCCCGATAGGGGCAGGGCGTCAACATGTTTCAGCAGGTTGTTCCCGTTGTATTGCCTGCGGCCGGGATCATAAAACTCACTCAAATCAATATGACCCTCCTTGATGGTCATGGAACTGCGGAATTCACGCTGGACCGTTTCACCAAGCTGATCAAGAAGATTCTTTTCGAAATACCCGAAGGAGACTAACGTTATTTCCGGTATGATCATTAACCAATACAGTTATTTTGAGAAGGCGCAGTAGATGCAGGATGATGCTGGCCTATTTTGCCTGCTTTAAGTCGTATTTTTTGATCTTGTTATAAAGGGTCACCCTGTCAACCTTCAGGGCTGTTGCCGTGCGGGAGATGTTCCAGCCGTATTTGTTCAGGATCTGGAGGATAAAGGCTTTTTCAAAGTCATCGAGACTTTCAGCGGTTGAGGTGATCATGGTTTTCTCCAGAGGAAGGTCCTTAAGGGAGATTTTTTTGCCGTTACCCACAACAATAGCCCGTTCAATCATATTTTCCAGTTCACGGATATTCCCCGGGAAGTTGAATTCCTGCAGGCGGTTTAAGGCGGAGGGATCGATGGCGATAAGCGGTTTGTTCATGGAGGTGCAGTACTTTCGGATAAAGTAATCCACCAGCAGGGGGATATCCTCGAGCCTGTCGCGCAGGGGCGGAAGCTGGATATTCATCACATTCAGCCGGTAGAAAAGATCTTCACGGAAGGTTCCCTTTTCAACCATGCTTTTAAGATCGCGGTTTGTGGCGCAGATGACCCTGAAATCGGAGACAATTTCCTTGTTCCCGCCAACCCGCATGAAGCTTTTTGTTTCCAGTACACGGAGCAATTCCACCTGCATTTTCGACGAGATAGTGGCAATTTCATCGAGGAAGATGGAGCCGTTATCGGCCATTTCAAACCGGCCTTTGCGATTGTACATGGCTCCTGTAAAGGCACCTTTTTCATGGCCAAACAGTTCGCTTTCCAGCAAACTTTCGGTAAGGGCGCCGCAATGTACACTGACAAATGGGAAAAATTTGCGGGGGGAGTTTGAATGGATTGCCCTTGCAACGAGCTCTTTACCGGTTCCGCTTTCACCGGTGATGATGACCGAGGAGTTTGTTTGTGCAACGCTCTCCACCTCCCTGAGAACCTGTCGCATCGGCTCACTGTTGCCGATCAGGTCTTCAATATTTTCGAGTGAGATGATCTTAGATTTCAGTGTCTCGTTCTCCTCGGTTAAGGAGATCTGTTTTGTCGCATTGCGGATCAGGTGGGTCAGATCGTCGGGGTCAAACGGTTTGGTGACATAATCAAAGGCGCCGTCCTTCAGGGCCTTGACTGCTGTATCCACCGTGGCAAAGGCGGTCATGACAATCACGATGGAGTCGCTCTTTAACGATTTTATCCTCCTGAGCATCTCCAGCCCGTCCATCCCCGGCATTTTGATATCCGCCAGGATGATGTCGAAATTGCCCGATTCAAGCATGGTTAATGCTTTTTTGGCGTTTTCGGCGCAGTCAACATGAAAGCCGTCTTCGGTGAACCAGTTAAACAGCGAATCACGCACCGATTCTTCATCGTCAACAACTAAAATGGTTATTTTTCTTGCCATGTCTGAAGTACATTAGTTTTTTACGAGGGAAAAGGTTACCGCTATGGTAGTCCCTTTTCCGAGTTCCGACTTAACCTGGATTTTGCCGTTGTGACTCTGCACAATCCCGTGAACGATTGCCAGTCCGAGACCGATTCCGCTGGCATCCTGCTTTGTTGAAAAGAAGGGCTCAAAAATATGGGGCAGATCCTCTGCCGAAATTCCCAGCCCGTTATCCGAAATCTCAACCCTGATCGAATCCTCATCAGGGTTAAGGGTTTTCACCACGATCTCCCCGTTTTCAAGGACGGCCTCCGAGGCATTGACGATGAGGGCAATACAGGCCTGCTTGATCTGGTTCGGACTGCAGTAGATCAGGTCTGATTTGGCGGAAAAATCGGAGATGAAACCTATATCCGCTATTTTAATCGGGTGGGCCATGATCTCAAAGGTGTCCTTCAGGATCTCATGAAGATGTTTGGGTTCAAAATTATCCTGGTCCTTCCTTGAGAAGTCAAGAAGGCCTTTCACAATGTCGCCGCAACGTTTTGTCTCGTTTTCAATCAGTTTCAGGTGTTTCAGCATGGAGGCCCTCTTTGAGTCGTCAAGATCGGGATTGCTCAGCTGCTTGTACAACAGTTTGGTGTAAATCAGGATGCCCGACAGGGGGTTGTTGATTTCATGGGCCACGGATGAGGATAATTTCCCGAGCGAAGCCAGCCGCTCCACATGCATCAGTTCATTCTGCGCGGCCCCCAGTTCCTCCGATTTTTTCTGAACCTTGTATTCAAGCTGCTGCGACCAGTTTTCCAGTTCGTTGTTTGCCGATTGCAGGTTGTCAAGCATATCGTTGAAGGCACGTGAAACCATCTTCATGTCATCCAACTGGGTTGGTTTGATTTCCAGCCGGGTGTGCTTATCCCCGTTGGATACGGCAATGCTGGCCCTGATCAGGGCATTCAGGGGGTTCTTGATCTTTTTGCTGGTGAATAAAATCAGGATTGACACCAGCAGCAACGTGGTGAAGATGGCCAGTATGAAAAATTCCAGGGAGGATTTTTGCACAGCCGAATCAAGGTCTTTCAACGGGATTTTAACGATCAGCGAACCCAGTACCTCATCGGTGGCTTTATGGGCATGACAACTGCTGGTATAACACGATTTTTCATTCAGGATCGGAATTCTCATCAGCAGATGACGGCTGGTGTTGTCGTTCCTGTTCATCCTGCATTCGGTGTTGAAATTGATGATTTTATAGGACTTTGCCTTCTTGGCAAACATGGTCTTCAAGTCGGTATGGCAGCTGATGCAATCAGGGTTGCTGTGGGAGTTGTTGGTGTCGGAGGGGATAGAGGTGTACACGAGGTTGTCCTCGTCGTCATACATGTTAACCTCGTCGATGCCGGTCATCGTATTGATGAGATCGAGCGTGTATTGCAAGGTGCTTTTATCGTTCTCGAGCATCGACCGGTAGAGCGATCCTTCCACAATGGAGCCGATATTGTTCCCGCTCTGGCGGATAACCGTGTTCAGGTACTCTTCGTTGACCGAACGGAAAATCAAGCTGAAGGAGACAAAAAGGAAAACCGACAGCATGGAGATGATAAAAACGACCCTGCCGTAAATTGAAGAGCGGAATTTAACATACTTTGAAAAAATCCTGTTCCCGGTCCCGTTTTTTTTTGCCTGTTTATGAAAGAGTATCATGGTATTATGATTTGTCGAGTTAGTGGAAAGGACAATGGCAGCAGGTTGTAATTCACTGCAAAATACAAAAAAACCGGCGATTTATTACCGATTTTTTTGTGTGGAAGAAATATTTTCTGGTTGTCGGGCTTGCTGTCAGGTGGTTAGAAACTGATCCTGGAAATCCCGCCACATCTCCGCGGGCAGCGCAGCCAGCGCGTGGTCGGATAGTTCACCGCCATCCTGCAGGATTACCGAAGGGCTTTCCGGTGAATATTTGTGCATGGTATGGGCCAGGAAATCTTTAAACCGATCAAGCTCCCCTGTCGACCAGAGGGTTGCCTCGTCGGCAACGACACAGGAGTTGGTTTCGGCAATCCAGTTTGTCGGTTTGATTTTATAGATCCATCCCCTCCCGTATGGATCCTCGTTCAGCAATCCGGGATGATCGCCAAGGGTCGGGTTGGTTTGGAGTATTTTTCCCGAAATAGGTGAATCAATCCTGAGAAGCTTTCCCTGGTGGCCAATTTCGGCTATGGGATCGCCTCTGCGGATGGTTTCCCCCGGTTTTTTCAGGGCAGAGAAGTTTACCTCTCCCGTCAGGTGCAACAGGAGGTCATCCAGCCCCAGGCTGGCGGCGCCTGATTTTTCAAGATGGGTCCACGTATGATTCTTGTTGAATAACAACCCCTGCGGGATCCTTAAAGAGCCGGCCGAAAGGAATGCAAGCGCCTGTTTCAGCTGGGTGGTCACCTTCACCTGCCGGTTCAGGACAACGGCAAATGGGATAAGCAATACCAGGAAGGCGATGATGACCAGGTACTCAATTCCTTTGGTTGCAAAAATGTCAGAATAGCTAAATCCGTCCATGGCTTTAATTGATTTGAATGCCGGTTGGGTTATTGGTTTTCAGAGACCCAGGCAGGCGATTCCCGTAAAACCGGCATGCGGTTAATGACCCATCTGAATATCCATATTTCGGTAAAAATAACGGCGAGCGTAACAACAAATTCCATCCATGACGGGACATACCGCACCGCCATATCCCAGCGGAAACCGATCACAGTCACGTTCAGCCTGTTGAGGATAACCCCGGCCATGGTGAGGATCGCCGCCACCCTGATCAGCTTCAGGTTATTCGTACGGTAACTGTAAAAAAACAACATCATGGGCATCAGGACAAACCCGATCATTTCGACCAGGAACCAGTAACCCATCCCTGTGTTCAGCAGGTTCCAGTGCTGGCCGTGAATAAAGACGAGCATCTGCAGGAAAAAGTAGGCAAACATGGTGCCCGCGCATATTTTGGCCAACCCGTGGATGATCCCCTTCTGCGCCTGGTGGTTTTTTTCGCTCAGGTGGCTGACAAACACACGGTGACTGATAGAGCCTTCGAAGATCACCATCGAAAGCCCGGCAAAGATGCTGGAGACAAAAAACATGACCGGGATGAATTCGGAATACCAGAGCGGGTGGATCTTTTCCTTTGCCATCAGGTACAGGGCGCCAAGTCCCGACTGGTGCAGGGTAGAGAGGGTGATCCCGAAGATGACGGCAGCGATGGTCATCGATGACAGTATCTTCCTGGCTCGCCGGGCCCCGAGCCATTCGGCGATCACCGGTGAAAATTCAATCAGCTGGGCAAACATATACAACAGGAAATGCCATGCCACCAGGAACAACACGGAACTCGTGCCGAAACTGTTGCCGATCACCGGGTTGATCACGTGCCACGGACGCCCCAGGTCAAGGAGCAGCGCCCCTGCATAAAAGACATAGGCAAGAAAACCGTTCAGCACCGTAATCCTGACGATGGAATGGTACTTGCGCATGTTCAGGATGTACACCATGAAGGTGATCACATAGGCGCCACCGGCAAAGGCAACGCCGGTAACCACATCAAACCCGATCCAGAGTCCCCATGGGATTTCCTGGGTAAGGTTGGTGATAGCGCCGATTCCGCGGGCAAAACGGATCACAATAAGCGTCAGCCCCAGCAATATGATGGGAATGGAGATCACGTTGAATGGGGTGATGAGTTTTCCCTTGGGTTTTAATTCACTGGTCAGGAATTTCAGGATGGATTTACCTTCATGATCCACCGCGGGCGAATAGGTGTTATTCATCGTCCAACTCTCCTTTATTTTGGTCGTTTTTTGTTGCCTGTTGTATCCCGAGCAGGAGGGCAGGCACCAGCACGAAGATTGTGGGTACGCTGTAGAGGAATCCCTTGGTCAATGCAGGATAGGAGGCCTGCTGCAGGGCGGTGTTCATTCCGAGCTGCTCAAATGGCACCGGGGATACGTATAGCCAGCCGGTTCCCCCGGCTTCCCGTTCGCCATAAACATGATCATAGTATAAGCCGGGCTTTTCATAGATCCGCCTGTGGGCCTCTTTGATCAGGTCCCTTCGTTTGCCGTAAAGCAGCGCATCATTCGGGCAGTTAAAGGCACAGGCAGGAGGTTCGCCTGTTTTCAGGCGGCCAAAGCACATGTCACATTTCTGGATCCTGGGATTGGCGCTGTGATATTCGAATTTCGGCATATCCCAGGGGCAGGAAACCATGCAATAGCGGCAACCCATGCATTTGTTGCCATCCCAGGTAACGGGTCCCATGACGGTTTTATGCATTGCCTTGGTCAGACAGGCGGCCACGCAGGCGGGCTCGTTGCAATGCATGCACTGACGTTTGATGGAGACCTCTCCCTTTGCGGTTTTGAAGGTGTTGATCACTGTATTCCGCAACTCGTCTGTTTTCCTTACGGGAGGAGCTTTTTTTTCGGGTTCGGGCAACCCATGGGCCTCGGCACAGTCGAACTCGCAACCCCTGCACCCTTTGCAACGGGCTGCATCGTGTAAAATCCCGTAATATTCTATGCTGTTGGCACCTCCGCGGGATGCTTCCGCTTTTTCCCCGAGTGCCAGGGTAGCCCCGGCAAGCCCGATCAGTTTAAAGAAACCTCTTCTGTTTAAGCCCATGGTACATTGGTATTAAAATAACAACATACATATCCAACAGAACACAAGGCGCAGTCTACCAGGCCTTGTCAATAAATTTTGTCTGGAAGTCTTCCCAAACTTTCGGGTCGAGGTCAGAAAGGATATGATCCTGGAGTAGTCCGCCATCCTGCATTGTCACGTAGGCGTATTCGGGCGAGTGTGCTGCCAGGGCAACTGCAAAAAAGTCCCTTAACCGTGAGAATTCATCTTTTAGCCAGCTCTTGTAGCTGTCGGCCATGGTCAGGAAGCGGGTTTCCCTTACCCAGTTTGCCGGGTCAATCATATAAACCCAACCGCCGGCATATGGATCGGCATTGATCATGGAGGTATCGGTTACAAGCGCGTTGTTATGTACCGTGATGGTTCCCGAAACCGGAGCGTACAGGTGTAATTGCTTGCCATTCCGGATGATGGTGAGTAACTTGTCGCCTTTTTTTACCTTTTCACCGGGGTTTTTCATCTCGATGCGGGTGATGGTTCCGGTGATATGCTGGATAAAGTCATCAATTCCCACCTTCACCGATCCGTTTTGTTCCATAAAAGCCCATGTATGGGTTTTGTCAAAATAAAGTCCTTTTGGCAGAATTACAGAATTCTCGTCAAAGCCGGCAGTAGTGCCGTTTACCGTGCCTGCTTCCAGTGCCCGGTTCCTGCCGGGTCGGGTTACCATGTCAATGATGGAGCCGACAACCAGGATTGCCAGGATGATCAGCAACGCCAGCATCAGGTAGTCCTGCCTGCTGTATGCACTGCCGACGGCTAAAACCGGGGCAGTAGCCAGCTTGTCAAGTTGCGATTGACGTTCATTGGATACCAGGTCACTGTATCCCTGCTGGTTCAGGAACTGCTGCCCGTCAGTGATAATCCATGAAAGAAAGGCGGTTTCATTTTCACCGGCAGGTTTTCCTGTGGCGACTGCATAGATGTTACCTGTCAGCGATTTCGGGTATTTCCCGATCCAGACGCCCCTTGAAAAGGCGGGGATATTGTCGAATATCTTTTCCATGTAGTCCATGGTCCCGTTGCCGTTTTTATCGATCGGCAATAACCTGATATTTTCAGCCAGCGCCGGGGTTTTAGCATCAAGGAGACTGGCAAGCCTGCAGAAACCAATGGCATTGGGGTCTTTCTGGATGGCGGCAGTAAGCGCGGCTCCGTTTTCAACGGAAACAGGGTTAACCATCGAAGGATTCAGCTTCATAAATTCAGCCAGCCCCGCTTTTACCGGGGGATCGTTTACGATATAGCAATGTACCGGGAGATCCCGGTCGTTACCCAATAATGTTCCCCAGGTACCGTTGTCAGGATTTTCGAAAATCCCGGCAAGGGATGCCGCAGAAACCCCTTTATGGTTAATCTCGGCAAGGAGGGGGTTTTTTGCATTCATCACCGGGACAATCACATCCCGGGCAACCACCATATTCCAGGCAGCCTTTCCCCGCAATGCCGGGTCGGATTCCTTTGATACCAACCCAAGCGCTCCCGGCTGTAATTTACCGGCAAGCTCGCCCTCTCCAACCTGGACTACATTTACCTTCATTTTCGGGTTTAACCGGCTATATTCAACCGCCCACTTCGATGTGAGGGTGTATAAATCGGGTGAAGTCAGAATGTTGATGGCGCCCTCCCGGGAATTGCCGGAGTTGCTGACCAGTTTCTGGCTGCTGACACTGTTGCCGAGCAGAAAAATTCCGATGAAAAAAAAGATCCAGGTTTTCATAATAGCATTAGTTTAATGAGTTGACAAAAAACCTGCTTCAATAATAGTGCCAAAGAAATTATCAGTTTGTAAGTAACAGAATAACAGTACAATAATATTTCGACTGTTGAGAAAACCAACACCCTTATTGATGAATAATTCAACACCTTATGCAAAAAAATAATATAACATGCAGATAATCATATAAATTATAGCCATTGTATATTTTATACACAGGTGTTGAATAAATAAACAACTGATATTTAATGATCAGATAATGATGATATTAAAAAGAAGCCCTATACCCATTTCCTTTCTGATTTTCATAAACTGATTAGTACTACCTTTGATTGAGGTTATTTTACATGAAGCGACACTGCCCGGCCAATGAAAAGCAAAATCCGGGAAACTACCCATCTCGGGGAGTGCTTGGTTCTGAACCGCGGGGTCATCCTGCAGCAGGTCGCTACCAGCGCGGGCGTTATCGCCCTACAGGATGTGAAGAAACTGTCAAGGAATAACTTATGGCTGAAATCCATTGGGAACCAGGTGATCTGCTTGTTCTGCCGGTGTTGAGCCAGGCCGGCACCGGGATATGTGTCTGGTTAACAAAAATGTGATCCGCTGATACGATGAAAAAAAACATTCTCAGAGCGATAAAATACCTGCTGGCCCTCCTTGTCATTCTCTTCCTTATATATGTGTTTCTTCCCAGGAGCTATGACGTCCCGCTGATGGCAAAGCGGGAAACAACCCGTTACTGGTCACTGGCCACCGGATCCAGGATCGGGTACACCTTAATCCCTGCTAAAGGAGAGAGAAAACCGTTCCCTGTTATTTTTCTGCAGGGCGGCCCCGGGGGTGCCGTCTATGACAGGAATATCAGGATACTGGCGCCTTTGTCGGAGTCGGGTTTCGACATCTACCTTTACGACCAGGTTGGCTGCGGCTTTTCAGGAAGGTTACAAAGCATCAGGGATTATACGGTATCGCGGCACAGGCAGGACCTGGAGGAGATCGTTAAAATAATTGGCGCGGGTAAGGTTATCCTGATCGGGCAATCGTGGGGAGCAATGCTGGCCACCGTTTTCATGGCATCAAACCCGGGAAAAGTGGAAAAGCTGATCTTCACCAGCCCCGGACCGGTTTTACCTGTCAACCCGGAATTGAACCGGGTCAGGCCACCCGACAGCATTTACCTGAAGGTGCAGCTGTTTTCAAACAGGGATGCCAATGAGAGGACCGCCTCCCTCCGGATCAGGCTGATTTCATACTGTGCTGCCACTTTCGGCATTAAACTGGCATCCGACCGGGAGGCCGACGACTTCCTTACCTACCGTACCAATGAAACCAACAAGTCGACCGTTTGCGATACCGCCCGCGCTCCCGAAGGAGAAGCCGGCGGCGGGTTCTATGCGCAACTGATGACGGTGAACAGTTTTGCATCGGTGAACGACTCCCGGCCAGTATTGAAAAATTCAGGTGTTCCTGTCCTGATCATGAAGGGCCAGTGCGACAACCAGCCGTGGGGGATTACGGCCGAATATGCGGAGTTGTTTCAACATCACAAACTGGTTGTCATCCCTGATGCGGGCCATTCCATTTCAGTTGAACAGCCTGATCTGTACTTTACCACGATTCGAGATTTCCTAACCGGGAACTGAGCGACTGTTCCAACGTAAAAAAAAGACAAAATCTCAAACCGACGCCGAGACCCGGAAAAACAGGTGTAATCCTATGAAAGCTGACCCAACCGGTGATAACCGTGAATTTTTGGAAGCCCTAACCTTTGAGCCACTTGCCAAAGCGAACTGGGGTCACTTTGAGCAGCTCTTCGGCGCAAACGGGGCCTGCGGCAACTGCTGGTGTATGTATTATCGCCTGGCAAAATCCGAATTTCAGGAGGGGAAATTTGAGGATGGGAACAAAAATGCCATGAAGAGCCTGGTATGGAATAACAAACCTGCCGGGATCCTTGGCTTTTTTGAAGGGCAGGCCATCGCATGGTGCGCCTTTGCCCCGCGCGGGGATTTTCCGAAACTGGCAAGATCACGGGTGCATAAACCCATCGATGATGAACCGGTATGGTCGATCCCCTGCATGTTCATCCATAAGCACTTCAGGAGATCGGGCGTGTCGGTCGAGCTACTCAAAGGGGTAGTGGCATATGCCAAACAAAAAGGGATAAAAATCGTGGAGGCCTACCCGGCCATCCCCACACAGGAAAAGCTACCCGACTCCTTTGCCTGGATCGGGCTATATAAATCCTTTGAAAGGGCCGGCTTCCTGATTGTTGACCAAACCTCGGCAAACAGGCCGATGGTAAGGTCTTATACATTCCGGCAGCCTGAATAATTGTCGTTGCCGGGCAGATTCCATAACTTTCTTCATGGTTCTTCGTGATCGTTGGAGTAACTTCGTACAAAATATCCGGGGATGGAGCTTCAGCGCATCAGCGGCAGTTCAAATTCAATAATGCCATCATTTATTATGGAAAACAGACAACTCGCCCTTTTTTTAGAAAAGGTAAGGAAATTAACAGGCAGTAGGGAACTGGTAAGGCTGGTCATTGCAAAACAGCGAAACACGGCATCAGATTTAAAAAGCGTTATTGTAACCATTGTTGAAATCAAGGCGGGACTGAGGCTGAACTTTATTTACCGCTACCAGACAAAGGATATCACGAAGAATTTTTCTCCCGAAGAAGGTTTGGCGGTCATAAAAAAGTGCCTTGAGGAGGATTTTTTGAATGCAGAATTGTTTGCAGCCGGTGAAACCATCCAACTGACCACCGCCAGCAGGGGGAAGATAAAGATCAAAACCACAAGGCCTGTGCTGAAACCTGCAGCCTCCTTCAGCCACGATCATGTAAAGGAACGTCTCATTTCAACAGATCAGAACATATACCTGCGTGAGTTGGGAGTATTAAACGCCGGTTTTGAGGTGCGGCACGAAATGAGCGACAAATACCTGCAGATAAACCGGTATATCGAGCTGATTGGTCCGGTAATTGGAGAACTTACCCTTCCCGATGGGTTTCACGTTGTCGATATGGGGTCGGGCAAGGGTTACCTGACCTTTGCCCTGTACGACTTTCTTACCAATAAACTTGGGAAAAACCCGGTAATGACGGGTATTGAATCGAGAGCCGAACTGGTGAATCTTTCAAACGATGTTGCAGGTAAGTCGGGCTTCGGCGACCTTCATTTCCGTTCCGGCAATATTGCCGATGTTGCAATCGGGAATATTGACATCCTGATCGCACTGCATGCCTGTGATACTGCCACTGATGACGCGATTTTCAGGGGGATCACCTCGGGTGCCTCCCTGATCGTTTGCGCCCCCTGCTGCCACAAGCAGATCAGGAAGGAGTTCAACGTGACAGGCCCGCTGAAATCGGTGCTGAAACACGGCATCCTGGAGGAACGACAGGCGGAGATCATCACCGACGGACTTCGTGCCATGATCATGGAGTCGCAGGGATACCAGACAAGGATTTTCGAGTTCATCTCTACCGAACATACACCGAAAAACCTGCTGATCGTCGGGAAAAGAGTTCCCCGCGACGCTTCGGCAAAGAGAAGGATCCTCGATGATATTATTAAAATCAAGGAATTATATGGCATTGGTCAGCATCGCCTCGAAAGGCTGCTGGAAAAGGTGCAGCCCGGGGCGGAACAGATTGCAGGCAGGGAAGAATGACAGCCCTGTGGGTTTCAGGGCATCAATTATGCAAGTTTTTTCGCCACCTCCCGCAACATCACCTCAGTCATCCTGGCCAGGTCATATTCGTAGAAAAGTCCCCAGTCTCTTTTGGCAACGGAGTCATTGATGCAGGCAGGCCACGAGTCGGCGATAGCCTGGCGGAAGTCGGGCTTATAGGTGATTTCAAATTCGGGAATGTGTTTTTTGATCTCATCCGCCAGGATTTGCGGAGTAAAACAGATCCCCGCCACATTGTAGCTCGAGCGAAGGGTCATCTTCGAGGCGTCGGCCTGCATCACATCGATGGTGGCCTTGATGGCATCGGGCATGAACATCATCGGCAGCGCCGAATCGGGTCCCAGGAAACACTCGTATTTCTTGTGTTTGATGGCTTCATAAAAGATCTCAACGGCATAATCGGTCGTGCCGCCGCCAGCTTCCGTTTTGTAGCTGATCAGACCGGGGTACCGAAGGCTCCGCGTATCCACCCCGAATTTGTTATAATAGTATTCCACCCACCTTTCACCTGCCAGTTTACTGATTCCGTAAACGGTGTTGGGTTCCATGATCGTGTACTGGGGTGTGTCGAGCCGTGGGGTTGACGGGCCAAAAACAGCTATGGACGATGGCCAGAAGATTTTGGGGATTTTCAGTTCGCGCGCCAGTTCCAGCACATTCATCAGGCTGCGCATGTTGATATCCCATGAGGCCAGCGGACGTTTTTCAGCGTTGCCTGATAGGATGGCAGCCAGGTGATAGACCTGTGTGATCTTTTCGTGTTCAAGGATCAGGTGAAGTTTGGAGGCGTCGAGCACATCCAGGATTTCAAACGGACCGGTACCAGCCACTTCGGGTGGGGCCGGGCGGATATCGGTGGCAATTACTTTCGATTCACCATAAATCTTACGCAATTCGAGGGTGAGCTCCGAGCCAATCTGGCCTGAACATCCGATGACAAGTATCTTTTCTGACATATTCCGGGAACGTTTTGAATTATCCTGCAAAAATAGCAAGATTTATTGTGAAAAAATTAGCAATTAGGGATCGCTCCTGATTTTTTTGTTTCACAACGATTTTAGGAGGGATAGACTACCGGAGGTAATTTCAAAATATTTCTACCTTTGCGACTGAATTGCCTATCCCATGGAAAACCAGCTTTATATATACAACACGCTCTCCCGGAAAAAGGAGCTTTTTGAGCCGATCAACCCGCCATTTGCAGGCATGTATGTCTGCGGGCCAACTGTTTACGGTGATCCGCACCTGGGACATGCCCGCCCAGCCATCACCTTCGACCTGGTCTTCCGTTACCTGTTGCATCTCGGGTACAAGGTAAGGTATGTCAGGAATATCACGGATGTCGGCCACCTGGTAGCCGACCTGGATGAGGGAGAGGATAAAATTGCGGTTAAAGCCCGCGTGGAGCAGCTTGAACCGATGGAGATCGCGCAGTATTATGCCGACCGCTATTTCGTGTTTATGGATTCGCTCAATGTGAAGCGCCCCAGCATCGAACCCAGGGCCTCCGGTCATATGATTGAGCAGATAAGGCTTGTCGGCCAGATCCTGGATGCCGGCTATGCCTATGTTGAAAACGGATCGGTCTATTTCGACGTGGAAAAATACAACAAAACTTATGAATACGGGAAACTCTCGGGTCGCGTACTGGATGACCTGCTGTCGAATACCCGCACGCTGGAGGGACAGGATGAAAAGCACAACCCGGCCGACTTTGCCCTCTGGAAAAAGGCACAGCCGGAACACATCATGCATTGGCCTTCGCCCTGGAGCGAAGGATTTCCCGGCTGGCATCTTGAATGTTCGGCCATGAGTGCAAAGTACCTGGGAAACTTTTTCGACATTCATGGCGGCGGGATGGATCTGCTTTTCCCCCATCATGAATCGGAAATTGCCCAGTCACGCGCTGCCACTGGCCACGAGTCGGTAAAATACTGGATGCATAACAACATGGTGACCATCCAGGGACAGAAGATGGGAAAATCGCTGGGTAACTTTATCACCCTCGAGGAATTCTTCACTGGGTCTCACCGGCTGCTCGAACAGGCATTCAGCCCCATGACCATCCGGTTTTTTATCCTGCAGGCGCATTACCGAAGCACGATTGACTTTTCGAACGAGGCTTTGGCGGCAGCCGAAAAAGGGCTTAAGAAATTACTCACTGCCTACGATACGCTGACAAAGATGCTGCCTGAAAACCAGCCGCAGGCATTTCTTGAAGAGTGCGGCGGGAAAATTGCCGAACTGGCCACGAATTGCTATGCAGCGATGAATGACGACCTGAACAGCCCTGTGGTCATCGCCAGCCTGTTTGAAGGAGTACGCATGATCAATTCTGCAGCCGATAAAAAGGAGGCGCTTTCCGCACCGGAATTGCAGATGCTGAAAGAGATCTTTGATTCCTTTTTGTTTGGTATTCTCGGTTTGAAGGATGAAAAGGGAAACGATCAGCATGAAACCATCGACGGACTTATGCAGCTGATCCTTGCAATCCGCCAGAAATCGCGCGAAACAAAGGACTGGGGAACCTCCGACCAGATCAGGGACACGTTGCAAAAACTGCATATCACGGTGAAGGACGGGAAAGAGGGATCAACGTGGACGAATGAATAATACAATGCAGGAATGCAGGAATGCAGGAATGCAAACAATGTTTATAGTTAAGATTGATTGGTTAGGTTGACCGGTCGGTTGTTGCCAGTTGTCTGAAGTTTAAATCCATACCATATGAAAGTAATTTACACCTTTGCTTTATCCCTGCTATTGCTGGCAGGATGCACTTCCAAACAGGAAAAAATGAAGAAAGAACTGACAGATCTGATCCGCCATCACGATTCGCTGCTGATACCGCTGTACAAGCAATCGGCGCTGGCGTCGTGGGAGGCTGCAATATCAGGCAAACCAGAGGATTTTAAAAAATCCGAAGATCTGAACCTTAAGATGACCCAGCTATATGCCAATAAAGCAACCTTAAAAAAGCTGGAAGAGATCAAGGTTTCGGGCCTGATTACCGACAGTTTGCTAAACCGCCAGCTGGACGTGCTTTACCGCTCCTTCCTGATGGCAAAAGCCGATACGGCAAAGCTCAACGCCATGGTACGCATGGGAACTTCAATTGAGCAGAAGTACGGCAATTTCCGTACCGAGGTAAAGGGGAAAAAGCTGACCGACAACGATGTGGATGATATCCTGAAGCACTCTAAAAATGTTGGCGAACAAAAAGAGGTTTGGGAAGCACAAAAATCAATCGGGCCCGTCGTTGCCCAGGATATCATCAAGCTGGTCAAAATGCGCAATGCAGTCGCAAAGGAACTTGGATTCAGGAACTACCACGAGATGAGCCTTACGCTGAGCGACCAGGATCCCAGGGAGGTCAGCAGGATTTTCGATGAACTTGACAGCCTTACCAGGGGAGCTTTTACCCAGGTTAAAGGGGATGTCGACGCCTATTTTGTAAAGTATTACAACCTGAAAGGCAAGGAAGAACTGATGCCCTGGAATTACCAGGACCGCTTTTTCCAGGAAGCACCGAAGATTTACGATGTTGACCTGGATAGATACTACAAGGATAAAAATCTTGAAACGCTTGTCACAGGGTATTATGCGGGAATCGGGCTCCCCATCGACGATATGATCAAAAAGAGCGACCTGTATGAAAAACCGGGAAAAAACCAGCATGCCTTCTGTACCGACCTCGACAACGAAGGCGATGTCAGGGTTCTCTGCAACGTAAAACCCAACGCCAGGTGGATGAATACCATGCTCCATGAATTCGGCCATGCCTGTTATGATAAGCACATTGACACAGGATTGCCGTTTATTCTTCGTGACCCGGCTCATACCTTTACAACCGAAGCCATTGCCATGATGTTCGGCCGCTTCTCATCCAATCCGCAATGGATCAAGGATGTCGTTGGCATCAGCGGCATGGAGGTAAAGCAGATTGCCGAAAACTGCTTCAAAACCCAACGCCTCGACCAGCTCGTTTTCAGTCGCTGGGCACAGGTGATGTACCGTTTCGAAAAGGGGATGTACGAAAACCCCGACCAGGACCTGAATAAACTCTGGTGGGACCTTGTTGAAAAATACCAGCAGCTGAAACGTCCGGAGGGACGCAACGAACCCGACTGGGCTACCAAGATCCATATCGCCACCTACCCCTGTTACTATCATAATTACCTTCTTGGAGAACTTCTTGCCTCCCAATTCTATTACTATATCGTGGGTAATATTGTCAAGTCGGGCGATTACCATTTCCAGAGCTTTGCAGGGAGAAAAGAGGTCGGGGCCTGGCTGACATCAAAAGTTTTCATGCCCGGAAGCCGCTGGTACTGGAACGAAATGATCGAAAAGGCAACCGGCGAAAAACTGACGGCCAAATATTATGCCAAACAGTTTGTAAAATAGCACAGCCTGGTTTTATCAAATATTTTTTGTCACCGCAACGGGATAGAATTTTTCCGCAATAATGGCCTGTTTTTCATCGGATACCATGAGGAAAAAATAATCAGCAAAATGTTGCCGGTATGAAATATTTTTTTCACATTTGTAGGGTAATTTTAGGTTTTATCCTGAAACTTCGAAAAAATTCGTGATCATCCAGTTAACAATCAAATCCGAAAGTTTATGAAAAAAGCAATCAGCATGTTCATGTTAGCCTCAATCGTGATGTTGTTCATCTCCGGTTGTGCAAAGAAAAAGACGGATGCTGCTGCCAGCCCTGCCGGTCCCACCGACCCCCAGACTGCCACAGCAATTTTCACAGCGTTCAGCACGGTTTTTTCCCAAATCCAGCTGGCTAAAAGCGATAATCCGTCGGAGACCATTACCATTAACCAGACCATTACCAGCACGAGTGGTGGCAGTTGCGTGGTTACCGGTTCCATGACCACCAGCCAGACCGGGGATGGAGGGACCTGGAACATAACCCTGGCATGGAACAATTACCGGTATACCGACGGGGGCACCAATGATTATACCCTGAGTGGCCAGATGACCTATACAGGCAGTGTGAATTCCACGGCTGTTACCGCTCATTTCGCAGCGCCTGCCATGACAATCAAGGGAAAGGTTGCGGGCACCTCCATTTCGGAAACCATCTCCTATGGATTTGACGAGAATGTGAACATGACCACAGGTCATGGCAGCCTGACAGGCAATATTGCCGGGAGATCATTCTCCTATACCTTTTAACTCCTCCCGGGGAGCCTTGCAGTTGCATTGGCTGACAGGAATCGAATGGGCTGTCCCGACAAGTTTGGGACAGCCCTTTTCATGAAGATGGATTGTTCCTGTACCGGTAAAACATTTTTTCCCCGATCGCTTTAATAACGCACCTCACGGGAGGAATGGCATAAATTTGTAACCTTTTTCCGCTATTGGCATCTTACCTAAAAACCAGGATACATGATATTACGCATCGACAATTTAAGCAAGCGTTACAGCAACGGCGTTATTGCCATGGACCATGTTTCGCTCACCATTGACAAGGGTATGTTTGGCCTGCTGGGCCCAAATGGCGCCGGGAAATCTTCGCTGATGCGGACCCTCGCAACCCTCCAGGATGCCGACAGCGGCTCGGTGATGCTGGGCGACATCGATGTGCTGAAAAACAAAGATGCGGTCAGGAAGGTGCTGGGCTACCTGCCCCAGGAATTTGGCGTCTATCCGCGTACATCCGCGGTTGACCTGCTCGATCACCTTGCCCTGCTCAAGGGCTTTGCCAACAGGGGCGAACGCCGGGAAATGGTGACCTACCTGCTGAACAAGGTGAACCTGACCGAGCACCGGAAAAAATCGGTCAGCAGTTACAGCGGCGGGATGCGCCAGCGGTTCGGGATAGCCCAGTGCCTGATCGGCGATCCGAAACTGGTCATCGTGGATGAACCCACCGCCGGGCTCGACCCGGGCGAACGCAACAGGTTTTACAATATCCTCAGCGAGATCGGCGAGAATACCATTGTCATCCTCTCCACGCATATCGTGCAGGATGTGCGGGAACTCTGCGTCAGGATGGCCATCATGGACAAAGGCAGGCTATTGTATTGCGGTAATACCGACGACGCCCTGCGGCAGATCAAAGGCAAGGTTTGGGAACGCAAGGTGGAAAAAGCTGAATTGCCCAGATACCAGGGTGAGTTCAGGATCATCTCAAGTAAATTGTCGGGTGGGAACCCGCTGATCCATGTCTTTTCCGACACCGACCCGGAGGATGGCTTTACCCGGGCCGAAGAAAATCTTGAAGATGTCTTTTTTGCGAAACTGAACGAATTAGTATAACCGCCAACTCCCGAAAACCTATGTGGAAATTTATCACCTACGAGTGGAAATACTGGCTTCGTTCCCCGATGACCTGGATATTCCTGATCATAAACACCCTGATGGTACTTGGAGCAGTTTCTTCCGATGATGTCATTATCGGTGGTGGTGTAGGCAGCGTTCATAAAAACGCCCCCTATGTCATCCAGTTTTATTACGGTGTTATGTCGCTGGTTTGCCTGCTGATGACCACCGCCTTCATGAATGCCACTGCCAACCGTGATTTCGCGCACGACATGTACCAGTTTGTCTTTTCATCGCCCATAAAAAAACGCGATTATTATTTCGGGAAGTTTATCGGCGCCGTCACCATCGCCGTGGTGCCCCTGCTGGGGGTGTCGCTGGGCAGCCTGCTCGGGCCGCTGATGCCATGGGCACAGCCCGAACGATACGGGGCCGTCATGTGGAACGGACACCTGCTGGGGATCATCACCTTCGGCATCCCCAATACGATCATCGCCGCAGTACTGCTTTATATGCTGGCCATTATCTTCAGGAGCAACATCGTATCCTTTATCGGCTCGATGCTGATCCTGATATTCTATGCAGTATCGGCCGGCTTTACCAGGGATATCGGGAAGGAATGGCTCGCCAACCTGCTCGATCCGTTTGGTTTCCGTCCCGAGAATATTATTTCGAAATACCTTACGGTGGATGAAAAGAACATCCACGGCGTGGCCCTTGCCGGCGCCTTCCTCTTCAACCGGGTTATCTGGCTGGGATTAAGTATGCTGGTGTTGTTTGCAGGCTATTTCAAATTTTCCTTTACCACAAAAAATTCCAGGCTGAAGAGGGTTAAACGGGCCGAAAAACAGGCTGCACCCGTCATGGCTTCATCTGTAATCTACACTGCCACCCGGGCCAACCGCTTCTCGCTGTCAGCCTTATGGTACCTGGTAAGGTTTGAGACAAAGGCGATCATTAAAAATCCAACCTTCATCATCATCACGCTGATCGGGCTGATCAACCTGGTTGCTTCGCTGACAAGCTTTACCGGGCGCTACGGAGCAGCGCAGTACCCCGTGACCTATAATGTGATCGACTCGATAAAGGGCTCCTTTTTCCTCTTCCTGCTTGCCATCGTCACCTTTTATTCAGGCGTGCTTGTGTGGAAGGAACGCGATGCAAAATTCAGCGAGATCCAGGATTCAACGCCGATCCAGAGCTCCATGCTCTTTATTTCGAAGGTAGTGGCCATGGTGGCCGCGGTTGCCCTTGTCCTTGCCGCCACGATCATCATCGGGATCGTTGTGCAGACTGCTTTCGGGTATCATCGCTACCAGCTGGATGTATATATAAAATCGCTGATGGTGATGAACCTGATGACCTTTGCCTACCTTATCATCATTGCCCTCTTTTTTCATTATGTCATCAACAACCGTTATATCGCCTACTTTGCCTTTATTGTTTTTGTTATCCTGAACCAGTTTATCTGGGGGCTTTTCAAGGTAAACACCAACATGGTGAAATTCGGCCAGATGCCCGACGTTACCTATTCCGATATGAACGGTTTTGGCCCCTTTGTCGCTTCTGTTACCTGGTTCATCATCTATTGGTTTATCTTTTCACTCCTCCTGGGTTTTGTGATATTCTCATTTTATATCAGGGGTAAGGAAACCGGGTTTGGCCATCGCCTCCGGAATACGCAACGGCTTTTATCGAAAAACAAGATTGCCATTGCTTTTTGTGGCTGCCTGTTTTTGTTGTGTTTCGGTTTTGTCTATTACAATACCAAGATCCTGAACAAGTTTGATTCGGAAAAGGAACAGGAAAACAAGCAGGTTGACTATGAGCGGACCTACAAAAAATACGAGGGGCTGGTACAACCCCGGTTTTATGGGTACAACTACACCATCGACCTGATGCCCTATGAACGGAGCATGAAGGCAGTCGTTGAGGCCTGCGCCAGGAATACTTCCGGGCAGCCGATCCGTGAATTGCATTTTTCACTTCCCCAGATCCCCGACAGCGTGAAGGTCTTGATCCCGGGCAGCAAAATGAAGCTAAACGATACCCGTCTCGGATATCGCATCTACACCCTGGCAAGACCCCTGCTTCCCAACGATACCATCCTGATCAGGTTCGAGGTCTCGAGGATGACCAGGGGATTCGAAAACGAGGTAACTTTCACGCAGCTTACCCAGAATGGCACCTTCTTTAACAACACCGATATCACGCCGGCTTTCGGTTATCTCAAAGGCAATGAGATCGGGGATAAAAACAAACGGATTAAATTAAAGCTGCCCAAACGCATCAGGATGCCGAAACTTAACGAACTGGACCTGGCCACAAGGGCTAACAATTACCTTACCGACGATGCCGACTGGGTTGAGGTGACTACCACCATCAGCACGGCGGCCGACCAGATTGCCGTCGCCCCGGGAAGCCTGCTGAAATCATGGGAAGCAGGTGGAAAAAGGTATTTCACCTATAAACTCGACCAGGAGTCGCTTGACTTTTATTCCTTCATTTCGGCCCGCTATGAGGTGGCCAGGAAAAAGTGGAACGGCATCGACCTGGAGGTCTATTATATCAGGGAACATGCCTACAATGTGCCCAACATGCTGAAAAGCCTTGAAAAATCGCTTGACTATTACACCCATAATTTCGGAAAATATTACCACAAACAATGCAGGATCATTGAATTTCCGAGGTATTCCGGGTTTGCCCAGGCTTTTCCCGGCACCATGCCCTACAGCGAGGGAATCGGATTTATCACCGACCTGCGCAAGGTGACCAAAGAGGATGTTGACCTGGTCTATTACGTGGTGGCGCATGAAATGGGCCATCAATACTGGGCTCACCAGGTTTGCGGGGCCGACATGCAGGGAAGCGAGATGATGAGCGAAGGCTTTGCCCAGTATTCGGCCCTGATGGTGATGGAAAGGGAATATGGCCGGGATAAGATGAAGAAATTCCTGAAATACGAGATGGATGGCTATTTACGGGGCAGAAGTTCGGAATTTGAGGCCGAACATCCCCTCGACAGGTCGGAACACCAGGGCTATATCCATTACCAGAAGGCCAGCGTGGTGATGTATTACCTGAAAGAGATGATCGGCGAGGAGAAGGTGAACGAAGCCTTGCGCAGCCTGCTCGACACCTTTGCCTACAAAAAACCGCCCTATGCGACGTCGCTTTCGGCGGTGCGCGCCTTCAGGAAGGTCACACCCGACACTTTGCAATACCTCGTTGACGACATGTTTGAAAACATCACCCTCTTCTCCAACCGGATGGTGGGCGCAAAGGTTAAAAAGCAGGGAGATGGATTTGAAGTCACCCTGAATACCATTTCCGAGAAATTCCGGGCCGATTCGCTGGGTAAGGAAACCGCCATCGCGATGGCCGATTATGTTGATATCGGAATTTTCGGGGCGCCCGTAAATAAATACAACCTGGGCAAACCCTTATTGCTCAAACGGTTGAAGCTCACCAAAAGGGATAATGTTTTCACCTTTCATGTGAAGGAAAAACCGGTACAGGCCGGCATCGATCCCTATAATTACCTGGTTGACAGAACGCCTGACGACAACCTGAAATCCTTCGATGAGGAATAGCCGCTGGATACCCTATTTTATCCCGCTCCTGAGAAAGACCCAGCCTGTCCGGGTCTTTTCATTTTTTATGGTAAGCACATAATAGTAAGTCCCGTCGGGCAGCAGCGCTCCCTTCGCATTGGTGCCATTCCATACCTGCGTTGTGTTGTTATAGCCGTCGAAGCTGTTGACCCGGTCGCCCCACCGGTCGAAGATCTGCACCGTGTTGGCGGGGTAATTTTCGATACAGTCGATGATCCAGGTATCGTTGACCCCATCCCCGTTGGGGGTGATAAAATTATAAAGCACGAGGCAGTCATGAGGAGCCTCGCCGGAAACATGAATCCTGACCGAGTCGGAGGCGCTGCAGCCGGTAACCCGGTCGGTTACCGTCACGATAAAGAGGGTGTCTTTTGTAAGGGTAATGGTCTGAGGCATCCTGGCGGTGTCGTTTAATACAAGTAATGCCGGTTCCCATTGAAAATGGTAATTCCCGCTTCCTCCGGAAGGTTGGGCATCAAGGAGGGCGGAAGTATTGCTCCCGACGATGGTATCCTTCCCGGCATTGACCATGACTTGCGGGTAGATCGTCAGCGCCATGCGGCAGAAGGCGGTGCTGTCGTGACAGGAATTTTGCCCGGCAACAGTCAGGGTGAAGGTTATGCTTCCCGTTTCACCGGGGGCAGGATGATAGACAGGCGAAAGAGCAGCGGTTCCCGTCAGGGTGCCTTTTCCGCTGGTGGTCCAGGTGATGGACTGGTAGTTCGCAGCCGTGACGCCACTTACCTGGAAAGGATTCCCCTGGCAGGTTACGCCATCGGGGCCGGGTTGAACGGTGGCTCGCTTCTGGATGTCCAGTACCAGTGAATCACGGGCAGCCGGGCAGGGAACCAATCCCTCCGCATTCAAGGTTAATACCACCGAACCGTGAACTATATCAAGGTTTCCCGGCGTGTAATCAGGGTTTGCCACGTTCGGATCACTGAAAACGCCATCGCCTGCCGTACTCCAGGTCAGGGATGAATAATCATGCGCCGCTGCCTGGTTGATTGTGAACGTTTGACCCTGGCAAATGGAGGTGCCTGCCCCGGCAAATGCGGATGCACGGCGCCGGATCGTCAGGGTCAGGCTTCCGGAATCAGGTTTGCATGGCTCCGCGGAGGTGACATGCAGGGTGAGCAACACGCTGCCGGCATTGACGTCGGAAATAGCGGGGGTGTAGTCAGGGTGCAGGACCGACGGGTCGCTGAACGCACCTGAACCGGAGGTAGTCCAGTACAGGCTGCCGTAATTCGAAGCCGATGAACCCGACAGCAGTACCGGGTTTTGCCCGCAGGTGATAAGGTCGTTCCCGGCCCGGGCCGTGGCGGCAGGCTTGATGTCCAGGGTCATCCCGGAAGTTTCGTCAGGACAGGGTGCGTTGCCGGCAACGAACATCGTTAAGGTAACAAGACCATATTCTCCCGGGGCCGGCATGTAGTTGGGCGATAAGGAGTTGCTCCCGGTCAGGGTGCCCTGCCCGCTGGCAGTCCAGTGAACCTGGCTATAGTTGATCGCGGAAGCCTGTGTGACGGTAAAGGAGTTTTCCTGGCAGGTAATGCCATCCGGGCCGGCATTTCCTGATGGAGGGGTATTCACCGCAACCGGGTACAGGGGGGATGAGGGTCCTGATCCGCACTGATTCGATGCATAGACCTGTAAATTCCCGGAAGCGGCATTTGAGGCAAGGTTCACAAGGATAGAACTGGTACCCGCCCCCGAAACCAGGTTGAACCCGGGGGGCAGCGTCCATGCATAGTTGAGGGCAGCGGAAGCCGGCGGAACAGAATAAACCAGCCCCTGCGCTCCCGCGCAAAGTGGAGTTGGTCCAGAGATAACTCCTGTGGGGCCGGGCAAGGGGTTCACGGTAACCAGGAACGTCACGGGGGCAACAGCGGTACATCCGTCCGGGTCGGTATAGAGCACGCTGACCGATTGTGACCCGGCTGCATTCCATGTCACCGAGATGCTGTTGGTGGATGCACCGGAGGTGATCACTCCACCCGTGGAAACCGTCCAAAGGTAGCCCGACATTCCCGGTTCTGTATTGTAGACATTTCCTGCCGCCAGTTGACAGGGAGAAACCGGCCCCGAAATCGTTGGTACCGGCAACGGGTTGACATAAACCGGGAAAGTTGCCGGATTTGCAGCAGTACAGCCGTTTGCATCGGTGTAGGTTACCGAAACGCTCTGTGATCCGGGACTGTTCCAGGTGACCGCCACCGTATTGCTGGTGGCGGTTCCGCCCGCAGTGATGGTGCCGCCCGCCGAAATATTCCAGGAATAGTTGGTCTTTCCTGCCTCTGTGGTGTAAATATTGCCGGTTGCTCCTGCACACAAGGCGGAAGGGCCTGCGAGCGTAGGAACCGGCAGTGGATTGACTGCCACGTTGAAGATCGTTGCACTCAATGCCGCACAGCCGGAACTGTTCGTGTAATTGACCGAAACGGTTTGAACTCCCGGAATAGTCCAGGTAACCGTAACCGTGTTGTCGGAAGAGGTGCCGCCGGCGGTAACGATACCACCCGTTGAGATGTTCCAGGAATAGCCTGACATTCCGGCATCGGTTGCATAGAGATTGCCGGAAGCCCCTGTACAGATCACACTGGGGCCTGTGAGCGAAGGAACGGGCAGGGGATTGACCGTGACATTGAAGATGGTTGCACTCAATGCCGCACAGCCAAAGCTGTTCAGATAATTCACCGATACGGACTGGACCCCCGGCGCTGACCAGGTTACGGTAACCGTGTTGCTGGAAGAGGTTCCTCCTGCTGTAACTACTCCGCCCGGGGAGACGGTCCAAAGGTAGCCCGACATTCCCGGCTGGGTTGAATAGGTGTTGCCCGCCGTTCCTGCACAAAGTGTTGCCGGTCCTGCAATTGCCGGGAGGGGCAGCGGGTTTACCGTTACCGGGTAAACAACAGGCGTCAGTGCCTGGCATCCGGAACCATTGGCGTAATTTACAGAAACTGTTTGATTTCCTGGAGTATTCCAGGTTACCGTAGCGGTGTTGCTGGCAGTGGTTCCGCCGGATGTAAGGGTGCCGCCCGGGGAGATGATCCATGCATAGCTGGTCATCCCGGCCTGGGTCGCATAGAGGTTCCCCGGGGTTCCCGCGCAAAGGGAGGCGGGGCCCGTCAGGGAGGGCGAGGGAAGCGGGTTTACGGTGATGGTAAAGATGGTCGCGCTGACTGCCGCACAGCCAAAGCCGCTCGTGTAGTTGACCGTAACGGTTTGGGTTCCCGGGACGGTCCACGTTACGGTAACCGAGTTGCTGGAAGATGTTCCTCCGGCCGTTACAACTCCGCCCGGGGAGATGGTCCACGAGTATGCCGACATTCCAGGTTGTGTTGAATAGGTGTTGCCTGCAATTCCTGCACAGGCGGTGTTCGAACCCGTTATTACCGGCACCGGAAGGGGATTTACCGTTACCGCATAAAGCGTTGGCGCGGCGCCGGGGCAGCCGAGTGGACTGGTGTAATTGACCGAAACTGTCTGCACGCCCGGCGTGTTCCAGGTTACCGTGACGGTATTACTGGAAGCGCCTCCTCCGGCCGTGATCGTTCCCCCCGGTGAAACAAACCAGCTGTAACCCGACTTTCCGGGCTCGGTTGAATAAACATTCCCGTCAGAACCCTGGCAGGCCGTAAGCGGACCCGTAATAGTCGGGACCGGCAGGGGGTTAATGGTGGCCGTCACGGGAATCCTTGCTGCACTCTGGCACCCGGAGGCACCATTCCTGGCCTGGGCGTAATAGGTAGTGGTGACACTGATCAGGGGAGTGGTAAACGATGTATCCCCGGCCAGGATGGGAGATCCTCCCGAGGGAAGGGCGTACCAGTCGGCGGTTTCGTTCGGCAGGACGGTTACGTGTAGCAGCAGGGTGCCCGCTCCGCAACGGGTTGCGCCATGACCTGCCGGGCTGGGAACCGTTGCGGTATAAAGCGCTGTGAAACTGGTATTGCTGGTGCTCCCATACCACCAGGTATTGATCATTTTGTTATGACAATAGCCGTCGGCCGGCTGCCAGGGATGGCATCCGGCATAACCTGCCATGGAACCCGGCGTGCACCCTGTAAGGTTGGTGGTTTGAGGAGGATTGTTGCATGGATCGCCGGATGTATTGGTGACCAGTTGGGAATCATCCCAGAAGGAGATGGGCTGCAGCCCCGAAATATTTGCCGGTCGTACGCCGGTGATAATGTAACCGTCGGGATTCTCCTCCTGGTCCCATACCGGGAGGTTGGTCAGCCCGTTCATATAGTGGATGTTGACGGTGATCAGGGTCCCGTCGGGAATCGCGTTGCCCAGCCCGTCAAGGCCATTCCAGGGGATATTATTGACGCCCGGAACTACATTGGCGAACAGGGTGACTTTGGTGGCTGATCCGCCGTAGGGCAGTGTAATATCCACCTCCATCCATCCCGATTTATTGACCGTTACGACAACATATTTTTTCCCGCTGCACAAGGGATAGCCGGGGTCGGGGACCAGGGTGGGTGTTCCGGTGATGGCGCCATAAACGCCGCTTGGATAAAGGGTTGAATCGGGATCGTTGAGAAAAACCTTGTACTGCGCAATGGCAGGATAGGTGCTGAAAGTGTTGACGTTTTTCGACTGGCGGTCGCTGGTGAAGTTCCCGGTATTCAAACAACCGTATGGGTTGCAGAATACGGTCACGACCCCGATAGCCGCATTGGAAAAGACCAGTTTTGATACAATGCCGTCATCTGCATAGATAAAAAATGAACCGTTAAATGGCTGGTAATCATAACCATAAAAACCAAGACTTGCATAGACCTGCCACGACTGTGACCAGACCCGGCCATTCACGGCATCGGCGGGAATGGCCGGGCTGTGAAGGCCTGTTACCACCTGGAAATCCCATAGGTCGAAGGTGACCGAATAGGTAACAGAGGCAGGAATTTCAAAGTAGTAGTTGCCCGTATCGGCGATGCTGGTGACATGATAGGAGAGTGGGCTGTATCTGCCGGAGGCAGGATAGGGACCTACGATGGCCTGGTGGTAATAGGTGATGTAACCGGTCTGGCCTTGCAGATAGGGGACAATCCCTGAAAACGCCACGGTCCCGTTTGGTTTCCGCAGGGTAAAAGGAACATTTGCATATGCCGACTGGAATCCGAATAGGATATATTCGCCGGCATTCTTCACATGGATGTAAAGCCGGTAATTCGCCGGGCAACCGCCCACACCGAATTTTGTAAAATTGCTTCCGGCTGCATTGTCAATATAAAGGCCGGCCCCTGAGATTGTAGAATCAGGCAGCAGCTGCTTGGTCCCCTCCCCGGCAGCATAAAAGGGAAACAGCCAGATAACAGGGAGCAGGAAAAAAACCGTCTTTAACCAGGCTTGTACTATTTTGTCCATCAACTCTTTTAATAGAGTAATCTATCTCCAAAGATAAGAAAATATTGTGACCGGATTGCATGGGTCACAGAGGGACCACTTGTCATCTTAAGGTAAGTTTCAAGGCTTGCCTCCCGCCTGCCTGGAGTACATATCCCTCCGGGGGAAAAACAGTCATTAATACCAAAGGCAAATAAGCCTACTTTTGCAAATCATTGGAAAGTTTTCAGGAGTACATTATTTTTACAAAAAAACAGCAGATAACATGGAGAACAACAATAAGTTAAAAGGATTAAATATTTCCCTTTGGGTAGCACAGATATTGCTGGCAGGGATGTTCATGATGGCAGGATTTATGAAACTGGCGCCCAATATTGAAGTCATGACAAAGGAGATGCCGGCCTGGCTCGTACGGTTCATCGGGGTTTCAGAAACGCTGGGAGGGCTCGGGCTGCTGCTTCCCTCGATTTTGCGAATCAAACCGGTATTGACACCCTGGGCTGCCGTTGGCATATTGACCATCATGATCCTGGCCACGATCCTGCATGTTTCAAAAGGGCAGTTTTCGGAGGTTGGGATTACCGTTGCACTCGGTTGCCTTGCAGTATTTGTGGCATGGGGCAGATTTAAAAAAGTACCTATTCTGCCGAAAACCAAATAATATAAGCAGATGGAAGCAACCAAGACAAAAATGGACATTGAGATTTGGAGCGATGTGATGTGCCCCTTCTGTTACATCGGCAAACGGAGGTTCGAGTCCGCACTGGCGCAATTTCCCGGGCGTGGGGATGTACATGTGACGTGGAAAAGCTTCCAGCTTGCTCCCGGTATGGTGACCGATCCGTCCACCAATATTCACCAGTACCTGGCCGCACACAAGGGAATCAGCCTTGAAGAGGCGAGGGAGCTGAATGACTATGTAACCGGGATGGCGGCGGAGGTTGGCCTTGAATATAATTTCGACAAGTCGGTTGTGGCCAACTCCTTTCACGCCCACAGGTTCCTTCATTTTGCCAAAAAGGAGGGCAAACAGGAGGAGGCGGAAGAGGCACTGTTCCACGCCTATTTTACCGATGGCCTGAATATCGACGATTTCACCGTACTGATTCAGCTGGGAATTTCAATCGGGCTGGATGCAGGCGAACTGAAGCCGGCGCTTGAAAATGGCCTGTATGCGGAAGATGTGAGGAGAGACCTCTATGAAGCCCGCCAGGTTGGCGTAAAGGGAGTTCCCTTTTTCCTGTTTGATGAAAAATACGCCATCCAGGGTGCCCAGGACGGCAGTGTCTTTCAGGAAACCCTTGAAAAGGCGCATTCCGGCTGGCTTAAGGAGACGGCCGGAACAAACCGGGAGGTTACGCCGGGACAATCTTGTGCACCCGGAGAACCCTGTCAGTAACGGGGTTCGTAACCTGTAAAAGGAGAAACTTTTGGAATCCCTGGGGATCAGGTAATCCCCTGCAACTTATCTCCGGGATTTATTAGGATTCATTGACCTGCCGGCCCTGCCGGTCACCTGTATTTTATCAGTTCCGCGGGTGCTTGTGAGCGCTGGATGTTCCAGCTGCCGGGAGACCATTTCAGGATATTCCCGGATGACCAGGTAATTGCGACGGGCAACAAGCCTGCAGCAAGTTTTTCACATTAAGTAAGAATTCGGTTCCGGAATCGTATCGACGAACCATGACCGGGGCTTGTGCAGACCGGGCACCGTGATCCGGCAGGCGAAAGCGTTCATTACCTTGCTTTTACAGGCCGAAAAATCGGGCCGTTTGTCATCCTGGGGCTTAAAAATGCTTTGTCCTGCTAAGAATTTCATTACTTATTGATAAATTTACAGCAGTGAAAACAAAAAAATCCACACCCGCAAAATAAAAGAGTTATGGCAACACTGACACAGGAAATGAAGGAGATGATTGCGACGCAGCAATGTTTTATCGGAACGGTAAGTGCAGACGGCACACCCAACGTGGCGCCGAAACGTTCAACCCGCGTGCTGACCGACGAGGCGCTGATCTTTACCGAAGGCACCGGGGGGACGACCTATGCCAACCTGAAAAGAGGTTCAACGGTATCGGTCGCCGTTGTGAACCGTGAAATTTTAAATGGTTTCAGGTTTGTCGGCAGCGCCGACCTGCAGGAAGAGGGCGAGCTTTATGATATGGCGGCCGCCATGTCGGAAAAAATGGGAATGCGCAGGCCTGTTGCCGTTGCCGTGATCCATATCGAGGAAATCCATTCGCTGAAACCAGGGCCCACGGCCGGAAAGAAAATAGCCTAGCCCCACACCCGGTTTATCCCAAAAACCCCCGATTATGCGATGCCTCCTGGTTACCCTTCTCACCACACTTGGTTTATTTGCAAATTGCCAGCAATGGCAACCTGCCGGCGACAGGTTAAAGACCGGCTGGACTGAAAAAGTTGATCCGTCGAACCCGCTGCCCGAATACCCCCGCCCGGGCCTGGCCAGGGAAAAGTGGATGAATTTGAACGGGTTGTGGAATTATGCCATCCTCGCAAAGGGATCCGCGGCACCGGTGAAATTTGACGGAAAGATACTCGTCCCCTTCCCTGTCGAGTCGAGTCTTTCGGGTGTTCAGAAGGCCGTAGGGGATCAGAATGAACTCTGGTATTCCACCTCCTTTTCCGTCCCTGCCGACTGGAAAAACAGGCGGGTGGTCCTGAATTTCGGCGCCGTTGACTGGAAAGCCGACATCTGGATCAACGATGTGAGAATTGGCTCCCACCAGGGGGGATACACCGCCTTCAGCTTTGATATTACCCCTTACCTTGTCCAGGGCAGGCCGCAGAAGCTGTCCGTCAGGGTCTGGGATCCTGCAGATAACGGGTTTCAACCCCGGGGCAAGCAGGTGACAAAACCCGGGAGTATCTGGTACACCTCCGTAACCGGCATCTGGCAAACCGTGTGGATTGAGCCTGTTGGTGAAAACAGGATTACTTCGGTTACATCGATCCCCGATATTGACAGGGGAACCGTGACCGTTACCGCCGATGCCGCGCATCCTTCTGAAAACGTAATCGTGGAGGCGAAGGTCTTTCAGGACGGGAAGGTTCTTACCAGCGCCAGGGCCGTTGCCGGCCAGCCTGCGCTGATGGCGATCACGGCTCCAAGGCTCTGGAGCCCTGAAAATCCTGTGCTTTATGACCTTGAAGTCACCCTGTGGCAAAACGGGAAAAGCCTGGAAACGGTGAAAAGTTACTTCGGCATGCGAAAGATATCAACGCACAAGGATGCCGGCGGGGTAGTCAGGATACAGCTGAACAACAAGGATTATTTTCCCTTTGGGCTGCTTGACCAGGGTTGGTGGCCCGATGGGCTCTATACGGCACCGACCGATGAAGCCCTGAAATCGGATATTGTGCGGACCAGGGAGCTTGGATACAACCTCATCCGCAAGCATGTCAAGGTGGAACCGATGCGCTGGTATTACCACTGCGACCGGGAGGGTATCCTGGTGTGGCAGGACATGCCCAGCGGCGATGACGGCCCTGAATGGCAGACAAACCAGTACTTCAACGGCAAAGAGGCCGCCAGGACGGCAGAATCGGCCGAGAACTACAAAACAGAATGGAAAAATATTATCGACCAGCTGAAATCGGAAACCTGCATTGTTACCTGGATTCCCTTCAATGAATCGTGGGGGCAGTTCCAGACTGTGGAGATTGCGCAGTGGATTAAAAGTTACGATCCTTCACGGCTTGTGAACCCCGCCAGCGGCGGGAATTTTTATCCCATCGGCGATATGCTCGACATCCACCATTACCCCGATCCCGAGATGACCCTCTACGACGGCAACCGGGCAACCGTGCTGGGCGAGTTCGGTGGACTGGGACTGGCCGTGGAAAACCATCTCTGGAATAAAGAACGCAACTGGGGATATGTCAAATACAAAACCTCCGAAGAGGTCACCAATGCCTACATTGAACTTGCCGGGAAACTGAAAAACCTTATCCGGTCGGGTTTCTCAGCAGCCATCTATACCCAGACCACCGATGTTGAAAGCGAAGTAAACGGTATGCTTACCTATGACCGTAAAGTGGTTAAAATGGATTTGGAGAAGATCAGGAGGGTGAACCGTGAAATCTGTAATATCCTGGACTGAACCCAAGGATTAATCCGGAGGCATCTGTGCCGGTCTCCTTGTTTTTCTTCCGGACTCCTTCCTTGATAACGGTTTCTGAATTCCCCTTAACGCATGCATAGGGATGACAGGCGACAATGTTAATTGTATAACAATTTCCTGTTTTTCACCCGGTTTCCCTTGTTTTGCATTACCTTTGGATACCTGACAAATAAACTCCCGGTTTTATGAAAACCTCCTCCCTTCGAATCCTTACGTGGTCTCTTTTTCTCACCCTTGCTGGCTTTTATCTGCCCTTCTCCGGTCAACCGCAGAATTTTCCACCCATGACCTTCACCATCCACGATTCTGCCGCCACACAGGGTTATTATTTTATGAGCCCCTATACAAACAGTCCTCCCTTCAATTACGACAGGCCCCACCTGATCCTTGACAGGTATGGGCGAACGATTTATTACCGGGTTTTCCAGGGAGGGTTGAATGTCAATCCGACCATCGATTTCAAGCTTCAACCCGACGGCAGGATGACCTTTTTCTCGACCGACAGCAGCAAGGTCTATCTTATGGACAGTACCTTTACTGTTATCGATTCCCTGAGCAGTGCCAACGGTTTTCCCATGGATCAGCATGATTTCCAGATTTTGCCGAACCATCACTATCTGCTGTTAGGGCGCGAGACCCGGATCCTGAACCTGACCGCCTATCACTGGTTTGGTCCGAACAATTCGGCTCCGGGCAACGCCAATGCCCAGGTAATTGGCGTGGTGATCCAGGAATTTGATGAAAATATGTCACTGGTGTGGGAATGGAAAGCTCACGATCATTTCCAGTTTGCCGATGTGGACCAGGTATGGCTTTCGAACCCCAACAAGGTGGACTGGACCCATGCCAACGCGGTTGAGCTTGATCACGACGGCAACATCCTTCTTTCTTGCCGGCATTTCAACGAGATCACCAAGATCAGCCATGCAACGGGGAATATCATCTGGCGGATGGGAGGGAAGCAAAACCAGTTTTCCTTCCCAAACGATCCGGTGGGATTTACCGGACAGCACGATATCAGGCGATGCAGCGACACCTCGGTCTCCTTTTTTGATAACGGGCAGTATACCAATCCTCCCGTGGCCCGCGGCGTTGAATATGCACTCGATGAAACCAATAAAGTTGCCACCCTCGTATGGGAGTATATCTATGACAGCTCCATGTACAGCATGGCCTGCGGGAATCACCAGTATACCGGGAATGGCAACCACCTGGTTGACTTCGGGTTTCATACCGGGACGAATCCGTGGATGGTGCTGGTAAAGCCCGATAAGTCGAAGATTGTTGACATCACCTATCCCGGAGGGTATATCAGCTACCGTGCATTCAATTACCTCACCCTGCCGTGGCGACTGCATCGTCCACCTGTTGATTGCCAGAAAATACAAGGGGATTATTTCCTGGTGGCGGAACCGGGTCATGCTGAATACCGCTGGTCAACCGGGGCAACCACCTCCTCCATCCCCATCACCGCCCCGGGCGATTACTGGGTATTTGTACCTTACGGAACCGGTTATATCTCTTCGGAATACATCCATATATCCGATATAACGAATCCCTGTCTCTATACCTCGGATCCTCCCTCACCGGTTATTCCCGGGACATTATCCATGGGTTGTTATCCAAACCCGGTTACGGATAGGGCCCGGATTGCCTTCGACCTGCCGGCAAATTCTAATGTTAAAGTGTCGTTGCTTTCCCTGTTGGGAGCAGTCGTGCTGGAACCTGCCGGAGTACAGTGCACTGCCGGGAAACATGAGATCAGCCTTGATGTTGCCACGCTTTCCGGAGGCATGTACCTCCTGAGGCTGGAAACGGAGAAAGGAGCCATTACGCAGAAGGTAATCATCCGGAACCCTCAATAGTTTCATAGGATCACCTTTTGAAGATATTTCCAACACCCTGCCATTCGGGAAGGTAGCAATAGGAAATTATTTCAGGGCCCGATTTTAGGTGATAAGCGGCGTCACCATCATCAGGTGGAAAATTGAAAGAAGCATCTTCATGTACAAGCCTGGTTACCTGGTTTTGCCGTAAACCAGGGTGATCAATACGTCGTGGCTGGTTGGCAGCCTTGATGTCAGGATGGTGATTACACCCTGTTTTTCATCCGGGTTATAATGCCAGCCGGTTTTTTTGATTGCCGTGAATGCTGTTTTTCCGTATCCGCGAAGTTTCAGCCCTTCGACAATTACCTGTTTTGGCACCACCCTTGTGTGAACCATTATGATGTAGGCCCTTTCCTGAAGTTTTCCCTTGTAATCTCCTGTTGCGGCCTTAATCCTGATTTCAGTGACCCGGTCGGCAGGGTCGGCAACAGCCGAAAGGTCTGTCACGGCAAATTTGCCCTCCCTGTAATCGCGGTTTGAACCTTCATCTTCGAACATGTCGAAAGTGGCGCCATTTCCGGGATAGATATCCAGTGTAAGGGTATCGGCCGGGCGTTCCCCGTCATAATTCATCAGCGGGTACAGGGGGATGATCGAACCAGCCCTTACGAAGAGTGGTAACTTATCGAGCGGTGCTGGGTATCCGTTCAAGGTTGTGTTCCCGTTATAAGTCGTTCCATCCCAGTAATCGAACCATTTGCCCGCCGGGAGATAAATACTGTCGCGCTTTTCTTCGTCCCGGTAAACAGGCGCCACGAGCAGGTGCTGACCCAGCATGAATTCATATTGGGTCGCGGTTCCGCGGGCCACCCTGTCGCCGGGGTACTCGAGCACGAGGGCCCGCACGGCCGGCACACCTGTTACGGATGCCTCGTGGCAGAGGGAGTACATGTAAGGTGTCAGGCGCAGTTTCATCTGCAGATATTTCCGGTTGATCGTGGTGTATGGTTCCCCGTAAACATAGGGCTGCTTGTCTTTCGGCGCCCATCCCGACATCGACATCAGCACCGGGGTAAAGCATTTCCACTGCAGGTCACGGGTAAAGGTCTTGTCGCTGCCGGCAAAAATGCCGTCGATATCGCCGGTCGCACAATTCAATGCTGAAAGGCCAGCCCCTGAAACGGTGGGAATATGCCAGCGGATATAATCCCATGATCCCTTCTGGTCGCCGCTCCACACCACCGAATTGCGCTGGGTCCCGGCCCATCCGCATACCGACCACACGAAGCCGCGGGCATCGCTGCTGTGCTCGATTCCATCGTAAGCCGTCCGGCACCCGTCGATGGCAAACCGGTAACCTTCGCCGATCCAGGCCACGTCGAGCTTGCACAAGCGGCTGCCATACTGGCCCACCTCCCGGGCAATTTTTTCCACCCCGTGCTCCGTCCACAACCCGGTATGGAACCCTCTCTTCCGCAATTCAGTCACCACCGAATCGAGCTTCGTATAACCGCACCCGTACCCGTCGTTGGGCAGGATCCACCCGCGTGGCATGTCGTGCGCCACGTACTGGTCGGCGATCAGGGGGATCACATCGGGCGTCGTACCGGCATACCCGGTTGTATTTTTTCCCTTGTTATTCCCCCGGTTATAACAGTTTGCATCGCCCATCCCCAGCGCCCAGCGCGGCGGCAGAAAGGGCTTCCCGGTAAGGCCGGTATAGGCGTTCAGCACCTCCTTCATCGATTCGCAGGCAAAATAATAGCAATCGAAACGGGCTTCGGCATGTGCCAGCCGGAGCGTATCCTTAAAGGAATACTCCCCCGGGGCGAAGGTGTTCCTCAAAGCCCCGTATCCATTGGTGCTCATGTAAAAGGGAGCCGGGTTGGGCGCCCCGCCATCCTCCCAGTTCCAGTCGATACGCATCCTGATCGTTTTGTCCCTGTGCGAGAACCTGCCATTCTGCATGCCACCGCCATAGAAATATTCATCTTCACCCCGGCGCAGGTATTGCACGGTCTCTTTCCCGTAAGTCAACCCCCTGGTCTCCTCCCAAACCAGGGTTTTGTTGTCGGGTTTATACAAGGCAAACCGGAGCGGGTTGCGATAGGCCCGCAGGGCGGCCCTGTTTGTCGACATCAGGTAGTATTCTGCCGTTTCTGATAATATTACCTTAACATCGCCCACAGGTGGGTGGATCACGATATCGTCGCCGGCCGGGTTGGTCAGAAGTCCGTCATATGCCATCCTGATCCTGAAAATATCATCCCTGCCAAATTCAACCTGCACCCTGGCATGGTTGCAATCGAAGGTGAAGGTATTGCCCGATGTTGAAAACCGGGTGACGGCTCCCAACTGGTAGGCGCCTGAAAAAAGCTCGGCCGACAGGGTGTCGTTCGACCGGCGGTCGTCGTCCGGAAGGGAGGTGTAAAACCGGATCCTGTGGATGCCATAGTCGGTCAGGTCGGCAGGCGGGAAGGCAACTTCCGTCGTATCGATGACGCCCAGTGCATGTTTTTCGCTGAAGGCCACGGTAACCTTCACCGGCGGGCGGTTATCCGTTTGAAGCCAGCAATCGAACGGTTTTTGAATGGCTTTGGATCCCAGGTTTACCACCTTAAACCGGAACACCTCCGCAGTGGTAAAGTTATTTCCCTCCTGCGGATGCGAGACCAGCGCCGCGGCCTGCAGGTCGTGATCGAGCGCTTCAGAAAGTTCCAGGTCGTCGACCATCCAGTACCAGGCATAGATCCCCCTCCAGTAAAAACGCAGCCATACCGTTTTCTGAAAGGCCGCATTAGCCGTGATGTTCAGCTCAACCGCCATGGGGTTCGGACAATCCCCTTCGGAGGCAATCCCCCTGCGCACTTCATATTCATGCCATTCAGTGCCGTTGTTTGAAACGCCTACATAGAGGCCGCCATCCTTGCTGACCTTGCCCCAGTCATTCCACAGGAAGTTCTGTTTGAACTTCAACACGACCGAATTTTTCCCGGAACAGTCAACGGGCGAGGTCTGAAACCAGGCATCGGGCCAGATTCCCCTCTTTTCCCATCTGCGGTAATATTTATCAACCCTGGCTCCCGGGGCAAACTGCATGTGGAAGCCCCCGCTTTCCGAGGCGATGGGCGGCGCCTGCTGGTCGTGGCCATAGGAGCCCGGGAAGGGCTGGTTGGTGCATTCCCACATGATATTGCTGTCATTGACCGCTTTGCTGATCCACCCTGCGGGCAACTTCCCCTGCGAAAAGTCCTCCTTCCAGAAAACCCTGGAGGAAACGGGGTTGGTTTTCTGTGCCGGCAGCTGTATTGCCACCACCAGCAGGAGGATCATCAGGTAAATTCGGTACATGGTATCAAGATTAATGAACAAGATTCTGCCTATTCTACGGTCAAGATCTCCCTGAGCCGTATATCGCGGGAGGAGGCCCCCAACATAACCCTGAAATCGCCGGGCTCTAAGACCCATTCCATCCGCTGATCGAGCATTTTCAGCATCTCCGGGGTGATGACAAATGCAACCTCCCGCTCTTCGCCGGGAAGCAGGTGAATACGTTTAAATCCCTTCAGCTCCTTGACCGGCCGGGCAACCGATGCCAGGATATCACGGATATAGAGCTGAACCACCTCATCTCCCTCAACCTTTCCCGTATTTTTAACCCTGCAACGCACCACCGTTGAGTCATCCTTTGCAAAATGCCGCCTGCTGAAGGTGATGTCGCGGTATTCAAACTGTGTATAACTCAGCCCGAAACCAAAGGGAAACAGGGGCTGGCCGGTGAGGTCGCCGTAGTCGTCGTTGCGGCCGGTGGGCTTATGATTATAGGTAAGCGGAAGCTGGCCTTCGGAAACAGGGAAGGTTACCGGCAGGCGGCCCGCGGGGTTGTAATCGCCAAACAAAACCCCGGCGATGGCGTTGCCACCCTCCTGGCCGGGATACCAGGCATCGAGGATGGCGTTTACCTTGTCGATCCATCCCGACATGGTGATGGCGCTACCGCCCGACAGCACGACGACCACAGGCTTTCCGGTAGCGGCAACTCTGCGGATCATCTCCTCCTGGTGCCCGGGCAGGTTAAGACATGCCCTGTCGAGACCCTCGCCTTCGGTTATTCCAGCTACCATAATGGCGGCATCGGAATTCTTTGCCGATGCCACGGCTTCATCGATCCTTTGCTGCCAGTCGTTGTTGATGCCGACATTCCATACCAGTTTCATCCAGGCGCTTCCCGACGGTTCTGAAAATTCAACGCGGATGCCATACTCCCTGCCCTTCTCAAAATGGTATTCAACCAGCGAGGTGGCATAGGTCTGGTGTTTGCTGTTGTCGATCAGCAGTTTCCCGTCGAGATAAAGGCGGTACCCGTCGTTGCCGTCAATCCCAATGCTGAAGTTCCCGGTTACAGGGGATTTCAGCTTCCCGGTCCATCTTGCCGAGAAGAAGTCGAAGCTGATCTTCGGATCGGGCGAATAGAGAGTCCAGCGGAAATTCAGTGACTTGTCGACCCGTGTGATAACAGGATCTCCCGCCAGGTCAAGATTGTTGAAATATTCCCCGTAGAGGCCGGGTTGGATTTTTCCTGCGACAACGGCTGAAAAAACCGAATCGGGCACAACCGTCCATTCGGGGGATGACCGGCCGCAGCCGGGGGACCAGGTTACCCTGCAGCTTTCACCCAGCTTGTTTTTAATTCCGTCGAGGATGCTGATCCCGCCACCGCCGGGTCTGCTGTAGCCGCCACTCCGCGCCTCCACGGCGTCAACCCCGATCACGGCAAGGGTTCTGATTGATTTTGACAAAGGCAGGAGCTGGTGGTCGTTTTTCAGCAGCACGACCGACTTCAGGGCTGCCTCCCTTGCCAGCTGAAGGTTTGCCGTGTTGGCACCCGATGCGGCCGCCTTCTTTTCATCGGTATAGGGTTGGTCAAAAAGCCCCAGCGAGAACTTCACCCTAAGCACCCTGGCTACGGCGCTGTCGATGGTGCCGGTGGAAATGCGCCCGTCGAGAAAGGGAGGGATAAAAAGCCGGTAGTGGTCAAATTCGGTCTGCAGGATCACATCCAGCCCGTTGTTGATGGCATTGGCGGCAGCCCCGGCATAATCGGCGGCCGTATAGTGCAGCACATTCGCCCCGCCAACGGCGCAGGCATCGGAAATGGTGAAGCCTGAGAAATGCAGCTGCTGCTTCAGTTTGCGGTTCAGCAGCCAGTCATTGGCCGTACACGGACTGCCGCCAAGGGAGTTGTAGGAGGTCATGACCGAACGGGAGCCCCCTTTTTCGAAGCAGGCCCGGAAGGGGGGCAGATAAACCTCTTCCAGTTCCCGTTCACTGAAATCGACAGGGTAGCTGTCGCGGCCTCCGTCGCCATGGTTGGCGATAAAATGTTTCGGGGTGGTCACCACGCCTGCTTTTTCAAAAGCCGAAACAAAGGCGATGCCCATCTGTGCCGACAAAAAGGGATCCTCCCCGTAGGTCTCTTCCACCCTGCCCCAGCGAACGTCGCTGGCAATATTTACAACAGGAGATAGTATTTGACGGATTCCGCGGCTCCGGGTCTCCCGGGCAATGGCGGCAGCCACCCTGCCCACCAGCGCCGTATCCCAGGTGGCTGCCAGGGCGATAGCCTGGGGGAAACAGGTGGCCCCCGGCGCCACCAGTCCGTGCAGCGCCTCTTCAAAAGGAATGATAGGGATTCCCAGGCGGGTCTCCTCCGTGAAATAGCGCTGGAGGGAGTTGATCTTGCGCACCGTCTCCTTTGCCTGAAGGTGAAAGCTGTGGTCAACGATCTGCCCGGCGGCATCAAAATTCCCCGGCTCACTCAGCTGGAGGCCGAAAATGCCGTTTTTGAACTTTTCCCGTCCCTGGTCCGGGTCGGCAGGGATCATGAACATTTGCCAGAACTTCTCCTCCGGGGTCATTCTTGATAACAGGTCCTTTACCCTGGTTTCGACAGGGAGCTGGGAATTCTTATAAGGAAGTGCCTGCTGTGCAGGAGCATGACTGCAGGTGAGGCAATAAATAACAGGGATCAGAAAATATTTCAGCTTCATCATGACAGGAACGTCGCTTTTTGACTACTCAAATATACCGTTTTTCTCAATTCAACAGCCGCCATGATTAACCTGGACATGAACCGGATTCCCAGGTTTGCAGGAGGTATGGGTTATTATGATACATTTGCACTCTTTTAGAGGCTGTTATCATTTAAAAATATAACCACAATGACACAAAGAAGGCACAATGAACACAATAAATGCCATTGTGAACATTGTGTAAATCATTGTGAACATTGTGGTTAAATTATATGCCTTGATTATGGAAACAGGATTCTAATGAAAAACGGCAAAATCTGAGACAGACTTTTACCGTCGTCAAACCTAACCGAAACTGAACCAGGATGAAGCATCTTCTGACCACGCTGTTGTTGTTCTTTTTGTTACCTAATTTTCTGATTGCCCGGGGAGGGTGTGATAAAACAGCCGGAGGGGAGGATGAACCCAAAAGCGTGCTGTGCGGAGGTGTTGAAAGATGGGCTGTAAAAGTACTGACGGATGTTGCCGCTGCGCAGGTGAATTACACGCCACGGCTCACCACCATGGATTCCCTGATCCATATTGCCACCACACCCAGTACCACTGCACCGCGCATGCCCGGCATCGAGTTTCAGAATTACACCATCACCTGCAGGATCACCATAAAAAAGAATGAGGATGACAATGACTACCACCTGGTGCTTGCTTCCGGCAGCGAAACCATGATCGGTGAAGTGCCCGATCCGGTTTGCGCGGTTGCCGCGACTTCAGCTCATGTGAATGATTTTATCGCTGCCCGTAACTGGGTTAATGCCCATATCGGCACGGGGGCAGTGGCAAATGTAAATATCCCGGCGGTTGACATTACCGGGGTGGCTTTTGTTGATGTGCCGCACGGGCAAACCGGGGCTGCGCCGAACCAGATGGAGTTCCACCCGATCCTGAACATCCAGTTCTCTGCCACAACGGGATTAAGCGATAAAACCAGCCAAACACCGGCTTTCCGTGTGAGCGTGAACCCGTCGGTTTTTACGGAATCAACGAAATTCAGGCTGGTATCGGATCATGAAATGTTCGGAGGATGCAGCCTTGAGCTCTATTCCATGAGCGGAGTCCGGGCGGCAGACCTGGAAATCCCGTGTAACAACAGCAAAGAGGTTAACTATACCCTTCGACGCAACGGGCTGGCCAACGGGACCTACCTCTTCAGAATCCTTAACTACGGATCGATCCTCTACGAAGGAAAAATCATTCTCAACTAACCGGAATCTCCCGTCAGGCAAGATTGTCATACTTGTTGTGGATCCACAGGATCAGCACACCGAAGACGACTGCCACAACGATCAGGATCGTATTCAACATTCCCTCCACGCTGAATGACATCTTGATCAGGATGGTCGAAATGATGAATCCTGAATTGCGGATCACTTTGCTGAATTTATCGGTGTACAAAAAGGAGATCAGCAGCAGCAGCACATCCGTGAGGATCAGGATCGTAAAAAATTCGTTGAAAAAGATACCGTTGATATCCTTGATGGAATCGACCATCTGGCTGATTGAGAAAAAGTTGCCGTGAATCCAGCGGGTCAGGCCATGGATGGCTAAAAACAAAAATATCGGGATCAGGCACATCGCGATCATGTTTTTCAGCCGGATGAATTTAATAATCGTTACCGGGTGATGATCGTTGGCCTCCTCTTTCCTGCTGTTCAGCCGGTAAAAGACCAGGATCAGGAAAAACAGCAGGAGGGTTGCAATAATGTCGTAGGTGAATTTCAGGTCGTTATGCACGGCGAACCAGTTCGAGGTGAATTCGAGCTTTGCCAGGTCCCTGAAGATGCCGCGGATCACGATCAGCGTGATGATCTCGTATTGTTTGCCGATATAGATGGTGGTTGATTTGGGCAGGTAATAGACCAGCAGGTAGACTTCGTAAATCAGGATAAAGGAGAAGGGGGTGTAGATTGCAGCGATCGGGTTGCGGAAAATTCCCGCATAATCGTTAAGCTGGACGAGGTTGAAGCCGGTAAGGGTGACGAGCGCCAGGTGCAGTATAAAGCTGACAATGGCGATGGAGATAATAACGACTTCGCTTTTTTCCCTTACCTTTTCCGAAAGCAGTTTTGCATAAAAGTAGTTGAAGATGGTTTCGCTTTTCCTCATGGCCTGGTATAGGTTACAGGTGGATATTCATGCCGGCGGCAGACGGATCATGGCCGGATCGGCAGGGAACGCAAGGACAAATATAGGAAAGTCACCGTGATATAGCAAATTCGCCGGAAAGATGATTTCCCAGCCTTGCGGGGAGAATAAGAGTTCAGCGGTTATTGCACCGGGTTTCCCACCGAGATATTCAGCCTTACCACGTTGATGGCATATTCGATGCGCGCTTTCAGCAGGTTGACGCGGCTCTCCTCGAGGGCGGTTTCGGCATCGAGCAGGTCGAGGTTGGTGATGGCCCCCGTCTTGTAGGAGATGGCAGCCAGTTCAAGGGCCTCGCGGGCCTGGTTGACCTGAAGGTTGCCCTGGTCGATTTTTTTCAGGGAGGCCAGCATGTTGGTCTCATTCTGATACACCTCAGTGGAGATATCGCGGGAGGTTTGTTCGATGTCGCTCCTGGCCATACTGATCTGCGAAGCGGCAATCCTCATCGAGCTGCGCCTGCGCGTCGCGTCGAAAATCGGCACCTTCAGCCCGACGCCAGCGGCAAAGTTAGGGGTGAACTTGTTGAGATCGGGGAAGTAGCCATTCTTGAACCCTCCGTCGACAAAGGCCCCCAGGCTCGGGTAATTCATCGCTTTGGTTGACCGGAGTTCAAGCTGGGCATGTTTTTCATGCATGTGAACCATCACCATCTCGTAGCGGTGGCCGAGGGCATAGGGAATCAGCGAGTCGGGGTGCATCCCGGGTTGTGTGTAGACGAAACTTCCCTGTACTTTGATAACTGTCCTTACCGGCAAACCGAGAAGCGAATTCAGCATGGCCTGCTGGGTTTGGCGAGATGCCTCCAGGTCGACCTTCTGGTTTTCGGCGTTGGTGAGCCTTACCTGTGTCGAGAGTATCTCGTAGTGGGTGGCCGATCCCGTTTGTTCCTTCCGTGTCACGAAATCAAGGTGCTGCTTTAAAGTGGCGATCTGGGCCTCCTTGATCCGGATGGCCTCCTGCAGGTAGATCTGGGTGTAAAAACTCACCGAGGTTAGCAATGTCAGCCGCTGCCGCACAAGTTCGACGTTTTTTTCAGCAAGTTCCCTGTTCGATTTTTCAACCTCAACCTTACGCAAGGTTTTGTCAAAATCGTAAATGTTTCCATAGGCGCTGACCGTGGCATCATAGACATTGCTGGGGGCCATTACAAAATGGCCCAGGTTTGGGATGGTCAGTTCGGGTACGGGTCCGATGCGGGTATAATCCGCGCCGGCCGAAACCATAGGATACCAGGCCGATTTTGCCAGCGCCACCCCCGCTTCGGCGACCTGGATCGCCTCCTGTGCCTTGGCGACGCTGGGATAGGTAGCCAGCACCTGGTTCAGGATTTGCGAAAGGGTCAGCGAATCCTTGGTATCGAGAGGAGTCCTCTCCTGCCGCGGCTGGCCGGATACCTGAAACGCCGCACAGGCAATGGCGGCAAAAACAAAGCAGCAGATTACATTCTTGAGTTGCATGGTTCTTAATTGTTCTTTTTAACTCTGAGGAAAAAAACAGGTATGGCACTTACCAGGGTAAATACCGTGGCAATCAGGAAATCGTCGCTGATGGCCTGGACAAAAGCCTGCCGGTTGAGGTGCGACATCAGCAGGTAGCTGCCCTGCTGTGACGCGCTGGCCAGGGTACTGCCGGTGTTATGAACGATGAAGTGGCTGATGTTGGTCATGACCCCTTTAAAGGCCGGTGAATTCTGGTCAAGCGATTCGCCAAAGACCTGGGAATGGAAGATGACACGTGTCGTGAGCAGGGTCGATAACAGGGCCACGCCGAAACTTCCTCCGATCTGTCGCAGGACATTGATCAGTCCCGATGCCTGGCCCATTTTTTCTTTGGGGATCCCGATGGTGGCAAGGGCGGTAAGGGGGCTGAACATCATCCCCATCGCCAGTCCGCGCAGGTACAGCGACAGCATGATAAAGGAATGCTCGGTCATGTAAGAGAGCTTGCTGTTGAGGTAAAAGCTGAAGGCCAGCAGGAATACGCCGATGATGATCGGTATCCTGGGATTCATCTTTGTTGAGAAGATCCCCGTGGCGGGTGCAATAATCCCCTGGATGATCCCGACAGGGAGGAATACCGAACCGGCCTGGATGGCGGTATAGCCCAGGGCATTCTGCAGGTAGAGCGGGAGCAGGAAGGTGCTGCCGAACATGCCGATGCCGAAGATGAAGATCACCAGGTTGCTTACGGTAAAGTTGTACCCCCTGAACAGGCTTAGTTCAATCAGGGGCTCTTTGATGGTCAGTTCCGTGACCAGGAACAAGGTCAGCGAAATGGCGGCAATGCCGAAACAGGCCAGGATCACCGGGGAGTTCCATCCCCCGGAGTTGCTGGCGGCATTGCCTTCGGTAAGGGCATAAAGCAGTACAGGCAGGAAGATGCTCACCGAGATGAATCCCACGGGGTCGAACTTTCGTTTCCGCGGACTCCTGTATTCTTTCTGGATGATGGCCGTGGCGAGCATCCCGGCAATGCCGATGGGGACATTGACATCGAAGATCAGCGGCCAGCTGAAATTATCGACCAGGTAACCTCCGATGAGCGGGCCGAACGAGACCGAGGCGGCCGAGGCGATCGACCAGAAGCCAAGTGCGAGGGTACGTTGTTCGGGAGGGAATTCGCGCGTGATGATGGCCATCCCGACCGGCATAAGGGCGCCTGCCCCCAGCCCCTGGATGACCCTGGCGAAAATCAGCATGTCCTCCGAGGAGGAGTAGCCGCACATGAACGATCCCAGGGTAAAGAGAAAGAGTCCCAGGAAGTAGACGCGCTTATAGCCAAAACGGTCGGCCATCCATCCCGAGGTGGGAAGCATCACGGCCAATGCCAGCATGTAAGCGGTAAGCACCCATTCGATCTTGTCGATCCCCACACCGAAGGAGGCCATGATCTTGGGCAGCCCTACATTCACGATGGTGGCGTCGAGCACGGCCATAAAGGTGCCGATCATCACGTTGGCCAGCAGCCACCAGCGATAGGCCGGACTGCGTTCATCGAACGTGGCGTTCTGGGCCCGGATGAAACGCCTGAGCCCGTGGTACGGCTGTAACACTACCATGATTATTTATAGATTTTTACCACGACCGACATGCCCGATACCAGGCGGTGCCAGAGGTTTGAATCGCCGGTGCTGCTGTGATCAATGGAGATCTTGACGGGAATGCGCTGCGTTACCTTGGTAAAGTTGCCCGAGGCATTGTTGGGCGGGATCAGCGAAAACTGCGCCGCGGTGTTGGTGCCGATATTATAGACCTTCCCGTGCAGCACGACATCGGGAAAAGCATCCACCGTGAATTCCGCCTGCTGCCCGTCGTGAATGCCGCCGACCTTGGTCTCCTCGTAATAGGCGGTTACCCAGAGCAGGGAGTCCCTGGTGATGGTAAATACCGACTGTCCCGGCTGAACCACATCGCCCGGCAGCAGCCATCGTTTGGCTACCCGGCCGCCGGCCGGTGCATATATGCGCGTGTTGCGCAGCGAAGTTTCGATGGTGCCGATCTGGGCAGTGGCGGTTTTGATGGTCAGCGAGGCGCTTTCAATCATCGACTTGCTTACGGCCTGCTGCGCCCGTGAAGCCTCCAGCTGTGCAACCGATGCCTCGTACGACCTGCTGGTGTGGTCGAACTGCTCCTTCGTGATCACTTTGCCTTCATACTGGATGGTCGCCCTGTCGAGATCCTCTTTGGCCTTTTCAACATTGATTTCCTGCACCCTGGTATTTTTCTGGTCCAACTCGTATTTAGCCGTGGCCTGGGTCACCGAGGCAATCGCCTGGTCGCGTGCTGATGCAGCCTGGACGCGCTGGGCTACCAGGTCGCTGCTGTCAATATCTACCAGTAATTGCCCCGCCTTTACGGTATCGCCCTCTTCAGCCCCGATCCTGAGGATCCTGCCGAGAACCTTCGAACTGACCGATACCCTGTCGGCATCAATATAGGCATCATCCGTTGAAAAATAGCGGGTGTACTGGCGATACCACCACCAGCCGACGACCACCACCGCCAGCACGACCAGTCCCAGCAGGATGTAGGCCCTTATCTTCCGGCCCTTTGATGATTCAGGTTTGTTTTCTTCAGCCATAACATGAAAGTATTTTGAATAATTGCTTTGATTTCGATTTCCCGGAAGCAGGCCCCGTTACGTTATAAACCCTTATGGCTCCTGATGCTCCGGATAAAAAGTTCAATAAAATTCCGCTGCTTTTCAAACATCAGGTCATAATCTTCCTGCTTGATTTCCATCATCGGCCGGTTGCGGATCACGATCATCCGCAGCCCGTGAAGAATGTCGAGGAATAAACGGGCCGTCTGTTCATGATTTTCAATTTCGAATGCCCCCGACACAGTACCCTGTTTCAGGATTGCAGTAATCTGACCGGCTTCGCGCGAAAGCAGCTGGTCGATCATCTCTCGTAAATGGGGCCGGATCTGGTAAAAATCGGAAAACCTGAACTTGGTCAGGTTCAGGAAGGTGGTAAAGTAGCCATGCCGTAACCTGACGAACTCATACAGCATTTTCTCAGGGTCTCTAAGTTCGCTCATGTTAGCGGAAACCAGCGCGAAATATTCGTTCTGTTCCTTGGCCAGCACAGCCCACCATAGACTCTCCTTATCGGGGAAATAGTAGTACAGCGAAGCCTTCGACATGTTTACATCCGCCGCGATCTCCGACATGGTGGTCTTCTCAAACCCATAGTGACCGAACCGCTTCTGCGCCGCAGCCAGGATGGCATCGAGCTTTTCAGTATTCCCCAGCTGGTGGATAATGGAAACCATGGCAACGGCCTTAACCTTTTGACTAATCTGTTTGAGCGGTCAAAGGTACGAAAATAATTAACCGGCACCATTTTTTTGTAAAATGGAAGATACCACTGAAACCAGGCTGGTTGCAGCGGAAGCCGCTATTTTTTTACCGGGAAAAGGCTTTTCAGGAAGAGTTTCATATCTGCCCATGAATCCTTGTCGGCATCGGCATTGTATTCAATGGGCATGTTGAATTTCTTGCCGATGGTAGTGGCCTCCGGGTTGGTGAAGGCATGGGTTGCATTGGCATAGACCTTGAAGGTGTAAGCTGCGCCGATGGAGTCGAGGCGGTGTTTGATGGCATCAATATCCGCTTGGGGAACAAACTTGTCGCTGCCCCCGTGGCAGATCAGGATTTTTGCCTTCAGCAGCTTTTTGTCGACAGGGGCTCCGCCAAGGCCGCCGTGGAAACTCACGACTCCCTTCAGGTCAGCGCCCAGTTTGGCAGAATTGAGCACCACCGAACCGCCGAAACAATAACCGATCGCGGCGATGTTGTCCGCATCAGCCTGGGGGAAATCTTTTACCTTGTTCATGGCAGCCTCCAGCCTGGTTTTCGACAGTTGCGGGTCGCCATAGAAGGGTTTTGTATATTCCTGTGCCTCCTGGGGATTGGCAGCAATTTTACCATCGCCGAACATGTCGACTGCCATGGCGAAATAGCCCAGTTCGGCCAGTTTGCGGGCACGCATCCGGGTATAGTCATTTTGTCCCCACCACTCGTGAACCACCAAAATCACGGGTCTCTTGCCTTTGATGGCGGCATCATAGGCGATAAATCCCTTCAGGATTACATCGCCCGATTTGTATGTTACATTCTCTTCCATGATGGTTTTTTGGGTATTTCCGGCATAAAGCAGGGATGAATAGGAAACGATGGCGAAGGCTACAAGGATGCACCTCCGGAGATATTTTATCTGCATGTTATCAAGGGGTTTGGTTAATAAAATAAACTGGTTCCGGGTACCCGGAACCAGGGCGTAAAAGTACAATGAAAGCCCGGAAAAAGAATGCTACGGTTGAAATCTTTTCATCCCGGCGAAAACCTGGTTAAACAGGGTTGGCGTTGAAGATCCGAAGATGGCATCCCTGTTTTTATCGGACCGGAGATAATATTTTTTCGAGCCCTCATCCAGTGCCCCGTTTACCTCAACAGGCGGCATGTTGTTCCCTTCGATCTTCAGCGTGTAGCGGTATGCCGGGAAGATGGCGCCTTCGTCGGCAAATTCGCTGCCCATGGTATTGGCGATGGCATTGAGATATTTCTCAGTGGCTGCCGAATCGGCAGGCTGGTCGTTGACCGTCCAGCGGTTCTCTTTTTTAGCCAGTACGAAGGAGCTGTCGCCGGGATAGACAAAGGTAAGTTTGGTGACCAGGTTTTTATCGATCCTGAACAAAATGCGGTTACGATACTGGGAGGGGTTCTCGGGGAACATCATCGACAGGAATCCATCCACAACGTACACACGGTCGTCGCCGGGTACGCGGATATGCGACTTTACCGACATGCCGCGGTTTCCGCCATATCCCTGCATGCCGCGGTCCTGCGAAAAGGAGACCTTGCCCACCCTGAACTCGGCGGCAACCTTTTGGCCCTGTTCCACCACCACCCGGGTGCTGGCGGAATCGGTTATTTCAAAGGTTTTCCAGGCCTGCCGGTCGGTGCCGGCAACCCGTTCGGGTTTGATATGGGCCAGCGTCTGCAGGATGTTGCGGATGATGGAGGAGTCGGCAGGATAGCTCTTTTTCTGGCTTTGGATATCCCAGCCTTTTCCCGTCTTTGCCAGTTTAACCACGCCGGCTCCCTTGGTTTTCGGATAGATTGTGACGGCTGTTACCGCTGCCGAATCGATGGTGAACAGTTCACTTTTAAAGGAACGCTCGCCCGTGTGCCTGTCATATATCAGGACCGCCACTGCCAGTAAACCGAGAAGGGCAAACAGGACCAGGAGTGTCTTTGTATGGAGTTTTCTGAACATGGTATTTTTTCCTTTTAGTCTGGTTGTCAGATATAATTTTCGTTCATCCGTTTCATCCTGGTATTCCTGCGTGCCTGCCAGCGGAAGATACCAAACCCGATGATCAGCAGGATGGGTATGAGAAAGTTGAAATATTTGAGCAACAGTTTTTTACCGTCGTCCATCTGGTCGAGGGGCCTGGAGGTGACCTCCTTCGTCCGGAGGTCGATGAGCCCGGTGTCGTCCGAAAGCCAGTCGATGGCGTTCACCATGAAATTCACATTGTCGGGGGGGATCTGCCTGGCCTGCTGTCCTTCGCCGTTGACGGGAAAATCCCCGTCGGAGGTTACGATTAGCCTGGAGCTGGCATTGCCAACGATCTTCCCGCTCAGTTCGCCGCAAACGGTGAGGTTTGAGAGGGGAAAGTCCTGCTGCTGCCAGTTGCGGCTGATATTGAAGGTGAGCGGCGGGTTTTCGGTTCCCGATTTCTCGGATGTGGAGGCCAGCGCGGTGAAGGAGACCTCCTTGTTCACGGCAAAGAAATCGATCGAACTGGCAAAGGGAAGAACAACGGAGGTTAGTCCGCGGGTTGCCGGCGTTGATGCAAATTTTGTAATATTCGGAAGGTAGGGGAAGTTCATGCTCGACTGGAAGGTCATATATCCCTGCTGCTGGTTTACGGTTATCTTCCCGCAGTTCTGGTCGATAATGAAATTGGGATTGACCCTGATCCCCTTTTTCTCGAGCCACTGTTCCAGCCCGGTATTCACCACCGTGCCGGAGGAGGTCTGGAGATTGCCGTTCACCCTGTTCATGGCGATATAGATGTTTTTTCCCATGGCAAGAAAATCATCCAGTCTCCGCAATTGCTGCGCCGGGATGGTGTCTTTCGGATCGACGATGACCAGGGTCTTGTATTTTTCGGGTTTTGCGGCGGTATCATTGAGGTTTACGGGTTCTACGTCATAAAGCACCGAGAGCGACTGCATCACCTGGATCATCGAATTCAGTGAATTTTCCTTATGGCCTTCTAGGAAGGCAATTTTGGGTTTGTTCTCCACCGACATCTTCTTGATGCTGGTCGAGAGGCTGTATTCCATGGCCGCACCCGGCTGGATCAGCGGGATCACCTCCTTCTTGTCGCCATAGTGCACCACGGCTCCCAGGTAGGCCTTCTGCTGTTTGACCTGGTCCTTTTCCCTGACATTGATCAGTACCGGGTTGATCCCCTCCTGCATGGCTTTTTGCTGGGAGGCGTCGTCCTTGTTGGGGTTGATGAATTCGAACATCACCTTTCCCTTCGACCGGGTAGAATATTCGATCAGCTCCTCCTTGAAATCGCGGCGCAGCCGGGCAAAGTCGGCCGGAAGCTCCTCGCTGAAGTAAGCCGTTACGGTGACCGTTTCGTTGATCGAACCCAGGATATCGCGGGTTGCCTTGCTTAAGGTGTAACGTTTATCCCCGGTGAAATCAAGCCGCAGGAAAAAACGGTCGGCCAGGATGTTGACCAGGATGATCACCCCGATGATCAGTAAAAGATAAGTTAAAATCGATTTTTTATTTTTCATGGTTAAGGTGTTTATATTCATCCGCTCCCCGGCTGTTTGCAGGAGGGGGGCCGGGAAGGATCAATTGGAGACGTTACGTCTTGATAAAGCCAGTTCGGTGCCGATCAGCCCGGTGAAGATGATCGAAAGAAAATAGAGCAGGTCCTTGGTATCGATCACCCCCCTGGCCATCGATTCATAATGGTTTGAGAGACTCAGGTAGCCGAGGATTCCCGAGAGGAACCCTCCGGAACCACCGCCTGCAAGGCCGAAGATCAGGTGGAAAAAGATGCCGATGAACAGGGCGATCAAAAAGGCCACGATCTGGTTGGAGGTGATGCTGCTGGCGAACAGGCCGATGCTGATATAGGAGGCGCTCATGAAGAGGAGCCCGAGATAACCCATCCAGACGGCCCCGTGGTCAACCTTCCCGATGTTGGCAACGGTAATGTAATAGGGGATGGTCAGCGCCAGGGTGATGCAGATCAGCAGGAAGGCGGCGGTGAATTTTCCCGCAATGATCTGCCAGTCGCTCACCGGCTTGGTCACAAGAAGTTCGAGAGTGCCCGATTTCCGCTCGTCAGCCAGCAGTCCCATGGTAACGGCTGGGATAAAGAAGAAGAGGGTCCAGAAGGAGATGCCGAAAAACGACTGGAGGCTGGCCTGGTTCATCAGGAATACATCGTTGCCGAAAAGCCAGGTGAAAAAACCGCTGAACCCCAGGAACAGCACGATCATCACGTAGGCCATGAGGGAATCGAAAAACGACCGGAGCTCCCTTTTTGCAATTATCCAGATCTTGATCATATGTTGTTTTTTTATTTTTAGAGGTTGATTAATATGGTGTCGATTTTCATTAGAATCCTGTTCCAATACTTGACAGGTTTAATTTAGCCACAATGTTCACAATGGATTTCTTTGTGACCATTGTGCCTTGCTTTGTGTCATTGTGGTTAAACATGGATGCTCATGCTGAAACCTATTTTGTCTTACGGGATGAATCATGCTGCTACACTTTAGTTAGTTGGTGATGGTCAGATCCCTGAACACCTCTTCGAGTTTGCGCTCCACAGGGGTCATCTCGGTCAGCGACCAGCCTTTTTCAACACACAGCCTGAAAATGGCTTTCCTGGAACTGATGCCGGGTTTGCTTTGTACCTCGTACGCCTGGGTATTGGCAGGCATAAGGTCGACAAGCTCAACCGAATCGAGGTGCTGCAGGTGGCGGTAGATGTCGTCGCGGTCGCCATCTTCAATGGTTACCTTTACAATCTCCTTGTCCTGGGCCTGTTTCCTGAGGTTGTTGGCGGTTCCGTCGGCGACAAGCTGGCCTTTGCTGATGATCAGGATCCTGTCGCAGGTGGCCTCCACCTCGGCCAGGATGTGGGAGCAGAGGATCACCGTCTTTTCGCGGCCGATCCGCCTGATCAGCTCCCTGATCTCTACGATCTGGTTGGGGTCGAGCCCCGAGGTGGGCTCGTCGAGGATCAGCACCTCGGGGTCATGGATGAGCGCCTGTGCCAGCCCGACCCGCTGCTGGTAACCCTTCGACAACTCGTTGATCTTCTTGTAGCGTTCATTCTTCAGCCCGCAGATCCTGATCATTTCAAGGATCCGTTCGCGGATCTTTTCCGACGGAACACCCTGGATCTCTGCAACAAACCGCAGGTAGTCGATCACCGGCATATCCTTGTAAAGCGGGTTGGCCTCGGGCAGGTAGCCGATGTGTTTTTTTACCTCTTCGGGATTTTCCAGCACCGAAACACCCCCGATCCGCACATCCCCTTCGTTGGGCGGCATATAACAGGTGATGATCTTCATCGTCGTGGTCTTCCCGGCGCCGTTCGGGCCCAGGAAACCGACAATTTCCCCCTGGTTTACCTTGAAGGAGATGTTATCCACGGCCTTCTGAAAGCCATAGCTCTTGGTGATTTTATCAACGATTACTTCCATATGTACCCGATTAAATTGCAGCGCAAAAATAAAATGAAGTTTTTTTTCTGAAATATGTTTAACAAAAATTTAACATAAATTGCTGAAGGACATGCCATGGCATGGCCCATAACCCTGGTAATTGCGAAGGCTGGCCCCGATAACCGGCATAAACAGCATATTAAGATGCACAGTGACCGGTCAATTTGAAATATCAAACAAAACCTCTCCTGCTTATCCCTTAAAAAAATTGATTGGTCACTATTATACCTGGAACGAACCGTAAATTTCCTTTTCGTTTGAAAACTGGCTATTGCTGAAGTAATTGAACATTATTTGTTCTAACCTTACTTTCTTTTTCTACCGCAAAAAGAAAGTAAAAAAGGAAAGTCACCGCTTCATGAAAGGCACTAAAAATCTTCGTCATTCGCTGAACTGCGGAAACTCTTCGCTTCGCTCCTCGGACAGTCCGCAGTTTTACGCTCATTCCTCGATTTTTTTAGCGTGACTTTCATGAGGCGGTCTGCCTGCTTAGTCTGGGTAATTCCTATGCTATGACAGGTCAATAAACGGTCACAAAATAAGTTGACCAATATTTTAAATACCTGGCCCAATCGTGATCAATCATAAAAAAAATAAAAAAATTTGGAAAAAATAAACACTGTTTATTATATTTGCAGCGTTATTTTATATCGCTATGGGAATCACTGAAAGAAAAACCAAGGAGAAGACCGAACTGAAGGCGCTGATCATGTCGGCAGCCAGGAGCCTGTTCCTGGAGCGGGGCATCGGGGAGACCTCCATCCGGAATATCGCCGAGCGGATCGAATACAGCCCGGCAACGATCTATCTCTATTTCAAGGACAAGGACGAGATCCTGCATGAGCTCCATTCACAGGGATTCCGCGAGATGGGCGCACAGATGGGCGTTTTGATGGCAGTATCCGATCCTGTTGAAAGGCTCAAGGCGCTGGGCAGGGTTTATATCGACTTTGCCAGGAAAAATACCGAGATGTACGACCTGATGTTCATCGCCAAGGCCCCGATGCACTACCTCGAGAAGATGGCGGAGGAGAAATGGAGCGAAGGGAAGACCACCTTTGAATTCCTTTCGAATACCGTGGCCGAATGCATTGCCGCCGGGCGTTTTGCTGGCCATGATGCCGACTCGCTTTCCTTTATGATCTGGAGCTGCGTTCACGGGATGGTCGCACTCGAAATCCGCGACCGCTGTAAAGGAATCAGTGGGGAAACTCCCCAGGAGATATTCAGGGGTGCCTTTGAAACTTTTGTCAAGGTGATCGAAGGACTATAAATTTTTTCATTTTACTAAACGATGTTAATTTAATATATGATGTACATAAGGCAAATTTTCTTCACCGGGATATGCCTCATCCTGGGGGCGGGATTACCCGGGCATCTCGGGGCGCAGACCACGCTGCAGAAATATATAGAGGAGGGACTGGCCAACAACCTGGTGATGAAGCAGAAAAACATAACCCTTCAGCAGGGGCTGCAGGCGCTGAAGGAGGCGAGAAGCTGGTTTTATCCTTCGGCAGGCTTCACCGGCGATTATACCTGGGCCGAAGGGGGGAGGACCATTGCGTTTCCGGTGGGCGACCTGCTGAACCCGGTTTATGCGACACTCAACCAGATCACCCATTCCGCCAAATTTCCCACGATCGCCAACAGCGAATTCCAGCTGCTGCCGCAGAATTTCTACGATGCCCGCATCCGGGTGGCATATCCGGTTCTGAATACCGACCTCTATTATAACTATCGGATCAAAAAGGGGGAGATCCGCATGGCGGAATTTGAAATCGAAATTTACCGCCAGGAGCTCACACGCGAGATAGAGACCGCCTATTATAATTTCTGCCTGGCAATTGATGCCGAAAAGATCTATGAAAGCGCGATGACCCTGGTAAACCGCAATCTCCAGGTTAACCAGTCGCTGGTACGCAATGGTAAAGGGTTGCCGGCAAATGTCCTGCGGGCTGAAAGTGAAACGGAGGTCATCACCTCCCATCTCAGGGAAGCCGAAAACCAGCAAAAAAATGCCCGGGCTTGGTTTAATTTCCTGCTGAACCGCCCTCTTCCCGATACGGTAACCTATGAAATTCAGCCATTTCCCGGCGATCTTACGCAGGCCCTTTCGGCCGACCCCGCGACCGGGAACAGGAGTGAACTCAGGGAAATTGGTACCGCCATCACCATACGCCATTCGGAACTCAGCATGAACAGGAACTTTGCCGTGCCCAGGGTAAACACCTTTGTTGACCTCGGATCCCAGGCTTCCGCATGGGCTTTTGACAGCCAAAGCCGCTATTTCATGGCGGGGTTTCGGGTGACGGTGCCCGTTTTCGAAGGTTTCCGCAACAGGACTAAGATCAGCCGGACGAAACTTGACCTGGAAGACCTGGCCATCCGGATGGAAAATACCAGTCGCCAGATAAAGGTGGCAGCCGATGTAGCCCGGAACAATCTCAATACCGCCATGGCAAACCTCTCCTCCTCCGAAAAGCAGTTCCAGAGTGCCCGTGCCTATTTCAACCTGGTGGAAAAGGGCTACACCGAAGGCATCAACAGCCTGCTGGAATTCATGGATGCCCGTAACCAGCTTACAGCATCAGAAATCCAGGTTAAATTAAACAGGTACAAGGTATTGTCGGCCTATTCCGACCTGAAACGTCAAACCGCGTCATCAACGCTTCAATAGTCCAAGATCATGCAAAAAAACTATTTGTATATGCTGCTTTTCCCGGCCCTGCTGGCCGGTTGCAGCCATCCGGCAGGCAATGCGCCCGACCTGCCCGGCGCTCCTGTCGCGGTTAAGGTTGTTACCCTTACCCAACAGGTGGTAAGCGAACCTGTGTATGCTTCAGGGAACTTCACCACCGACGATGAGACCATCCGCTCCTTTAAAACAGGTGGTGTCGTCCAGCGTCTCTTCGTGCGGGAGGGCGATGCCATAAAAAAGGGAGAGCTGCTGGCAACCCTCGACCTGACAGAGGTCACCGCACAGGTCACCCAGGCAACGCTGGCCTGCGAGAAGGCGCAGCGGGATTACAAGCGGGTCAGCAACCTCTACAACGACAGCGTGGTGACCCTCGAGCAGTTCCAGAATGCGGCCACGGGACTCGACATTGCCCGTGAACAGCTGAAAGCTGCACAATTCAACAGGACCTTTTCCGAAATCAGGGCTACCGGCGATGGTTTCATCCTGCGAAAATTTGTCAACGAGGGGCAGGTTGTCGGGCCCGGAACACCTGTTTTCCAGACCAATGGCGCCGGCAACGGCAGCTGGATCCTGCGGGTGGCTGTCAGCGACGGCCAATGGAGCAGCCTGGCGATCGGCGATCCGGCTGTTATCAGCTCCGACCTTCCTGAGATGAAATCAGCCGGGGCATTTGTCACACATAAGTCCGAAGGGGTTGACCCGGTTTCGGGCACCTTTACCGTCGACCTGAAACCGTCGACAGGCCTGGGCAGGTCGGTTGCTTCCGGCATGTTCGGCAAAGCGGTCATCACCCCGGCCCGCGGCCGCAAATGCTGGATAATCCCTTATGATGCGCTGCTCGACGGGGATGGGAACAAGGGCTATGTGTTTGTGACCTGCGACGGTCATAAGGCTGCCAGGGTGAAGGTCTCCATTTCGGGAATCACCCGCGACCATGTGCTGGTCGACGGCGGCCTGGAAGGCTGCAGCACCCTGATCGTCACCGGAAGCGCCTATCTTACCGACCAATCGCTGATCACGATCGTACAGTGACCCGTACCCGAAAGTTGCATTATCCCTGTTAACCGGTATCAGCGAACCCAAAATGGCCACACGGGAAAACCCGGATGGCCCTGAAAAATAAAACTCATCCAATGAAAATCACAGAATTAGCCATAAAAAATCCACAGTTCACGCTGGTCATGTTCCTGATGGTTGTCGTGCTGGGCATCACCACCATTTTGAATATGCCGCGTTCGGAGGACCCGGAGATGGAAAGCCCCATGTTTCCTGTGGTAATCGTTTACCCGGGCACCAGCCCCAAGGATATGGAGGAGCTGGTGATCAACCCGCTGGAGAAGCGGATATACTCGCTCGAAGACATCAAGCGCATCAAAAGCCGCAGCGGCGAAGGAATTGCCGTACTCACCGTTGAATATACCCACCGCAGCAGCGTGGAGTCAAAATACCAGGAGCTGGTCCGCGAGGTAAACGCCATGCGCAAGGATCTGCCGCAGGAAATTGTCAGCATGGAGGTCCAGAAGATCACCCCCTCCAGCGTCAATGTGATCCAGGCCGCCCTGGTTTCGGAAAATGTTTCCTCCGAAAAACTCAGGAAACAGGCTGAAAATCTGCAGGATGAGCTGGAAAAGATCCCGGCGCTGAAAAATGTGGAGATCCATGGGCTGGCGGAACAGCAGGTCAGGGTGGATGTGCATCCTGAGAAGATGGCAAGGATGAACCTCCCGCTGAACGCGGTGTTTGCCTCCATCGAAAGTGAACTGTCGGCCATTCCCGGGGGCAATATTGAGGCCGGGAACAAATCTTACAACGTAAAGACCTCGGGAAAGTTCACCAGCGTGGAGGAGATCAAAAATGCCATTGTCTATTCGGCCAACGGCAGGAATGTCTATTTGCGGGACATTGCCGACGTTTACCAGGAGGTTGAGTCGTCCGACTACATCACCCGGCTGAACGGGCACCGCTGTGTCTTCGTGGTGGCGGCCCAGAAGCCGGGCGAGAATATCACGGCAACGCAGAAACTCTGGAAGCCCGTCATCGAACGTTTCAAAAAGAGCCTGCCCCCCTCCATTGCGCTGATCCACCATTTCGACCAGGCCGACAATGTCAACAACCGGCTTTCGGGGCTGGGCACCGACTTCCTGATCGCCATCCTGCTGGTAGCCATTACCCTGCTGCCACTGGGTTTCCGGTCATCGCTGGTGGTGATGATCTCCATCCCGCTTTCGCTGGCTATCGGGATCATCCTGCTCAATATGACAGGGTATACCCTCACGCAGCTCAGCATCGTAGGACTGGTGGTGGCGCTCGGACTGCTGGTCGACGACAGCATCGTGGTGATCGAGAATATTGAACGTTGGATGTTGCAGGGTTTCAGCCGCAGGGAATCGGTTTTGAAGGCAACGAAGCAGATCGGGCTTGCAGTGGTCGGATGCACCGTAACGCTGATCATCGCCTTTATGCCGCTGGCCTTCATGCCCGAAGCCTCCGGTGATTTTATCCGCGGGCTGCCCATGGCCGTGATGATGAGCGTACTGGCCTCCATGGTGGTGTCGCTTACCATCATCCCGCTGATCTCCGGCACCATCCTGAAGGAACATGCCGGGCCTTCGCAGGGAAATATCTTCATGCGCGGGCTTAAGCGGATGCTGATCAGCGGCATCTATTCCAAAACCCTCGACAGGGCCCTCACCCGCCCCCTGATCACGGTGGCCATCGCCGTGGTGCTCTTTGCAGGGTCGCTGGTCCTTTTCAAAATTGTCGGCTTCAGCCTCTTCCCGGCTTCGGAAAAACCCCAGTTCCTGGTCCGCATAGAAACACCATTGCAGTCGGGGCTTGCCTATACCGATTCGGTGACGCGCGATATCGAGCGTCAGCTGGCGAAAACACCCCGTGTGAAATATTTCGCCTCAAACGTGGGCAAAGGAAACCCGCAGGTCTATTATAACGTGATCCAGGCCAACCTGCGTACCGATTTTGCCGAAATCTTCGTCCAGCTCGCGGAACATACGCCGGCAAAGGAAAAGGTCGAACTGATCGAATCGCTCCGGAAAAAGTGGACAGGTTATGCCGGGGCGCACATTGAGGTGAAGAATTTCGAGCAGGGTCCCCCGGTGGCGGCGCCAGTTGAGGTTAGGATCTTCGGGGATAACCTCGACACGTTAAGGATACTGGCTGGCAGGGTGGAAAAGCTACTGATATCAACCCGGGGAACCCTCTATGTCAACAACCCTGTGAGCAACCTCAATACCGACATCGTGGTCAGGGTAAATAAGGAAAAGGCCATGCAGGTGGGGGTTCCGACCGTCAATATCGGGAGGACCGTGAGGATGGCGGTGACCGGTATCCGTGCCGGGCGGTTTACCGACGCCGAAGGGACCGGTCATGATATCCTCGTGGGGACGCCGCGCGACGGGAAACCCAGGATGGATGTATTCAACAACCTCTATGTGAACAACTATGCCGGAAACGCATTTCCGCTTCACCAGCTCGCTTCGCTCACCCTGGAGGCCTCCCCGCTTTCGGTCAACCACCTTAACAAGAACCGTACCGTCTCCATCACCGCCTTTGTACAGAAGGGATACCTGAATGACAATGTCAATACCGAGGTGATCACCGGAATGAACCGGTTTCCCATGCCTGCAGGCTACTCCTATGCCATGGGAGGTGAATATGAGAGCAGGAATGAGTCGTTCGGCGGGTTTGCGGGTATCATCATCGTAGCGTCATTCCTGTTTATCGCAGTGCTGATCCTGCTTTTCAAATCGTTCCGCAACACCCTGATCGTGCTTTCAGTGATCCCGCTCGGATTGGTTGGGGCGATGACGGCCCTTTGGATTACCGGGAATTCAGTTTCGTTTGTCGCCATGATCGGTTTGATCGCCCTGGCCGGGATAGAGGTAAAGAACACCATCCTGCTGGTCGATTTTACCAACCAGATGCGCAGGGAGGGGGTTGAACTTGAGGAGGCGATCCGAAGTGCCTCCGAGATCCGGTTCCTGCCGATCATCCTGACATCGCTCACTGCCATCGGAGGGCTGATGCCCATTGCCATCTCCACCAACCCGCTGATCTCCCCGCTGGCCATTGTCATTATCGGCGGACTGATCAGCTCTACCCTGCTTTCGCGTATTGTAACGCCGGTCGTGTACAAATTGATTCCGCCAACGCTGTAGACTTGTCAATTACCAGTTTAATGAGGTATGAATGGCACCAATTTTTGAGAACAGGGATAGGCCATAAAAAAAAATCCCCGGTGGCTGGCCGGGGATTTTTGAATCTGTGAACAGTGGTTTAGTAAACGTTGTCAGCCTTGCGGTAACCGGTTTTATCCATATACCAGTCGGGATACTGAACCCCCCCCGATTGTGCCCAAGCGGCAAAGTGGAGGTAGGTTTGAACGATATCGGCCTTTTCAACAGGGTAAGAGAAATCAACAGGAATTTCAAGTCCCCAGGGTAAACCGGTGGCAGAGCGGTAGTAATGTCCCTGTCCGGGATCAGATGCATCGTTTAATGATCCGAAGTAGACCGGATTTGCAAGCTCGGTAGGTGCATGGTCTTTCAGGTGTACCTCCTTGCCGCGATCCTGGTTGATAAAGATGAAGGGGTTGAAGGGTGCTGTGCCGATGCTGGCCTGGGGGGTCGATAAATGTACCGTAACCGTTTGAACAGTTGTTTGCACGGTATATCCGCCGCGCTGGGTATTGATGATCGAACGGCCCAGCAGGGTGTTTACCGCATCCACGGGGATGATCACCGTGTTGGTGGTATGGCCCGATTCAAATCCTTTGGGATCCATTTTGACCACTGATCCGACCCTGATACATCCTTTCACGCTTTCCACGTTACCGGGTGAGGTTGCCAGCGCCACGCCGAAACCGTTGTCGAAAGAGGCGCCCGAAGCTTTGATCTTGAATTTGGCGATCAGGTCAACCACTTTGTTCTGGGCATTGGTCACGATTTGATAATTGAAATTCACAACCATATCGTTGCAGTCGTAGTCGCCGTATGCAGGCCAGAGGTCTTCGAAGGCATAGGTTGCAAAATCAAGCTGGTTGGGATAATATGAGTTGAAGGCGCGGGTGGGGTCGTTGGGGTAAGCATCCAGTGCATCGGGAACGCCGTCGCCGTCGGTGTCAACGATAACAGGCGAGAGAACCTTCAGCGAAAGGGTCCTGGTAACCGATCCGGCGCTGTTGGTGGCGGTGATCTTGATATTCGTGGTACCTGCAGTTGTAGGAATCCCGCTGATCACATTGTATTCGGAGTTGTATGACAGGCCGGCCGGCAGGTTGGATACACTGAAGGTTACCGGATGTGTTCCAGTAAAGGTTATCCCGTAATTGAAGGGCTGGTTTTTTGTGCAGGTTGCCTCCATTGGGCTGGTAATTGCAGGCGGTTCAACGGGATCCTTGATGGTGATCACCAGGATTTTCGAATCATTGCCATATTCGTTGGAGGCTTTCAGGGTGACATTGACCACATTGGCCTGGGACGGGGTTCCGTTAATGGAGTGGTTGTCGTCATCGAATTCCAGTCCGCCGGGGAGGTTCGAAACCTCCAGCTCAACTGAACCCGACCCTGTAGCAGTAACCTTGTATGTGGTGAACTGGTGCCCGGTGGTCCCGCTTGCCGTCAGGGCGCTGGTAATGGAGGGGGGGGTGCCGACTGTGAGAACGAGGTTGTGATTGTCGATACCATACGGGCTGCTGGCAGAAAAGGGGATGGTGTAAACCCCGGCAGAGGTGGGCGCACCGGTGATCTGGTGGGTGGTGGCATTGAACTGCAGGCCAGCCGGCAGGTTGGTTGCATTGTAGGTGATGGTACCGGTTCCGGTGGCGATAATAGTATAGGTGAATTGCTGGTTAACCGGGGTATGTGCCGTTCCCGGGCTGGTAATTACAGGGGGATAAGTTGGTCCGGCGATGGTGAAATCGAGGATCCTGGTATCGGTTCCCACCAGGTTGTCGGCGGTTAGCGTTACATTCTTCTGCTGGACAGTTGTGGGTGTTCCGCTGATAACATGTGTGCTGGCATTATAGCTGAGACCGGAAGGGAGGCTGGAAACACTGAAGGTAATGGGGCCGGTACCGGTGGCGGTGATGGTATAGGGCACGATGGGGGTGCCGACTAGTCCGGCAGCAAGTAATGTGCTGGTGATCACAGGAGCCACGGGTGCGCTGCAATTCTGCGACTGGATGGTATATCCCGGGTTGTGCCAGGTGATGTTCGGGCCAAAGGTCCCGTTTTGTGGATTGACCGAGGTCGCCCACAGGTCGATATAACCTGAAAGAGTTCCCTGAGACACCTGGCTTTTGGAGGTGCCCAGTGCATGGATCTGCGCCCCCTGTGAGGCGGGACCGGCAACGGAACCTGCAATCTGGAAAGTGCCGGTCTCGATCAGGCTCTGGGAGCCCATCGTTACCACCGAACCCCCTGTGAAATTGGTGTTCCCGGTAACCTTGATATAACCGTTGGCATTGTTGACCAGTCCCGGGTTGGATGCCGACCCCGAGGTGATTTTAAATGCATCGGCGGAGTTGCTGTTGATAAAGAGCTGGCAGTAATTGGTGATACGACCCTCTTCGCTGGTCCCGGTATTTTCAACAATGGTGGTGTGGAATTCATTGATCAGCGCGCCTTTTACATCGAGGCTGTTTGAAAGGGTCAGCACACCCCAGTTATGGATGGTTCCCTCACTGGCGATGGTGAGTTTTTTATTGTTGCCCGATTGGGCAAAGTTGGCAGTGCCGTAATTTTCAATGGTCCCGTTCACCTGTGTAACCGGGATGGTGACAACCCCTGAAGGAGAAACAATGAGTTTACCCGAACCGGAGAGGGCGGTGATATTGGCGCTGCCGCAGATTCTTACGGTGCCCCCGTCGTTGATCGTAAGCTGGATATTGGTGACATTAATGCCTGGCTGAACAACATAGATACTGCCCGAATTAACCGTATAACTGCCGTTGACACTGATCGGCGTTCCTGTATTGCAATCGTTCGACTCGGTCGATTTTGTCGATTTGCCGAAGGTGTAATTCAGGGTGGTTCCGCTGATGGGTACTGATACATATTCATTGGCCCCTGTTGCAGAAACGTTGCAAACCCAGAGCTCTTTCAGCCTTGAGGGTACCCGCTGGCTGGTTTTAAACTGGAAATTTGCATCGGTGGCACCTGTGGCGATCAGCTTGCCGTCGACCCTGGGGTCGCCCTGGTAAACCTGAACTACCGGTAATAAGGGAGAACCGGTGTTTGATACGCCGACCGTAATATCCAGCGTGACATAACTGTCAAATTGAAACGCAGGGTTGACCTTCAATTCAGTGAATTTAGAAGGAGTTGCGGGGGTGGTTGTGGTGTCAACGCTTTTTTTACAGGCGGACTGGCTCATCAGGATGACCAATAAAAGAAAAGCCAGGACCGACCGGGTAATGACTTTGAACAGAGTATATTGTTTCATAAATGGTTTTTTTTGTGTGAATGATTTCTCATAAACAAGAAGCGTGCCGATTTTTTGAAAATTTTATAAAAACCTAATAAACAATATTATATGAAAAACATATCCTGTAAAAAAAATCTCATCGGGGGAAGAACTATCAAATGGAGACGCGAAAAGGTCTATTTCCTACCTCCCCAGCCACTCCTTGAAATCGTTGACCCGTTCGCGGCTTACAATTGAATTGTCGTCCAGCAGGTTGGGAGCGGTGATTTTCAGACGGCTGTTGAAGTAGGTCCCGGTTTTACGGATGGCGTTGATGTTGATGATCACCTTGCGGTTGATCCTGAAAAAAATGGCAGGATCCAGCATGGGTTCCAGCTGGTCGAGGGTGAAATCGACAGGATAGAGATGGTTGGAAACGGTTGACAGTAATACGATGCCATCCTCAAATATGAAATGGGCAATTTCTTCGGTTTTAACTGAAACGATACTCTCGCCTATCCTGACCATAAAGCGGCTTTTATACTGTTTATTCATCGTTTGCCAGGCATTTACGATATTTGCGGCAATGATGGTAGTATCGTTGCGGCCATACTTCCTGAATTTTTCGAGGGCATGGCCCAACTCCTCCAGTCCGACCGGCTTCAGCAGGTAGTCAACGCTGTTGAACCTGAAGGCGCGGATGGCATATTCATCATAAGCCGTGGTAAAGATGATCGGGGTATCGATGGAGATTTCGTTGAAAATTTCGAAACTCAGCCCGTCGGCAAGATGGATGTCAACGAAGAGCAGGTCGGCCTTTAACCCTGTTTTAAAGGCCTGAACGCTCTGTTTGACGGAGTCGAAAATTCCCAGCAACTGGATGGCGGGATCCGTTTTTTTTAACAGGTTGCAGAGATGTTCTGCCGAAAGCAGCTCATCTTCAATGATGATGACATTCATTTGGTTGAGAGTAACGGAATTTTTACAATAAACGAGCTGGTGGTTTGTATCACCTCCACCGGGCTGGCAGTGAAAAACTGGTACCTGGCCCTGATATTCTGCAGCCCGGTTTGCGATCCCGGTTCATGCTGGGGCCGCAGTTGCAGGTTATTGGTGACAATGATTTTCTCCTCTTCCGAAACAACGGATATGGACAGGGGAAATTCCGACGAAGTTTCATTGTGTTTGATTGCGTTTTCGATCAGGATCTGGAGCGCCATCGGGGGAATGACCCTGGAAAGCTCCTCCTTTTTAACGTCGGTCCGGATGGTCAGGTTATGGCCGAAGCGGATGTCAAGCAGGAAGATATAGGAGCGGATAAAGAGCAACTCCTGTTCAACGGTGACCAGTTCGCTGCTTTGATTATCGAGAAGATAACGGTAAACCTTCGACAACTGGCTGATGAATTCAACCGCTTTATCCTGGTCCTTGTAAACAAGGGATGAGAGGACACTCAGGTTGTTGAATAAAAAGTGGGGGTTGATCTGGTTTTTCAGGTTCTGCAGCTGTGCCTGGAGATTTTCGGCCCTGTACTTCTCAATTTCAACCAGTGAATTTTTCCATTGCCGGAAGAACTGGGCGCTGATTTCGATGGTTAACAGCATGACCGACATCAGGACCAGTGCCCCCAGGATAACCAGGGAGACCTGCAGGAAGTCCTTCCTGGTAAACAGGATATGGTTTGTAAACCTGTTGACAAAGAAGGAGAGGATGAAAATGACCAGGGCGCTGTAAATCACGCTGACCGGGAGGTGAATGAGGATTCGTTTGACGGGTTGTTTTATCCAGGAATATCGCCGGTTCAGCCAGGAATCGATGCGGAGGTTCCCTTCCCAGACGATGATGGTGATCATGATCGACTGGAGAAAATCGGCGAGACGCGGGATCGGTCCGTTCTCACAAGGAACGAACATCGTGAGGATAAACGACAGCAGGATCCCCAGCAGGGTCATGTAGATAAAGCGGTTCTTGTTGCGGAGCATAGGTTATGGATCATTATTTTCCCGGCCGGTCCCCGCCCGCCATCAGGCGCGGGGACCGGCCGGGAAATTTTAAAACTGAATCCTGTAGACAAAGTTCGGATAAAATCCGATCTGGTACAAGGTATTGACCTGTTTTGTGACAGGATTGTATTGCTGGGCGAAAATATTCTGGTGCCCCGTCACATTCTGGATATCCAGGTAGATCGACTGGGAGAGCTTTTTCTTCCTGCTGTTGTAAGTAAACCCGGTTTTGATATCAAGCCTGTAAAAATCGGGGTAACGCTCCGAAAAGGCATAGGCGTCGCCCATGGTAACCTGGTCGCGGGCTGCATTGGATGCCGCCAGGTCGACAGGTGTGTAATACCGGCCCCCGGCATGAGTGAATTTCAGGTCGATGGACACTGCATTCCGCTTTGCCTTTCCCACCTTGAATTCCTTGCCTGCCAGGATATTATAGACGAACTTCCCGTTAAAGGCGGTGTTCCGTTCGATACCATCGCTTCCCTTGTATTTGGCCTCATATACCGACCCGGTCAGCAGGGCGTAATAGCCATGCGAAAAGAACTTTTCGATGGTCAGCTCAATGCCGTAGTTGGTGCCGGTGCCTTTGTTGGCCAGGTTTGACTGCTGGGTAGGGGCAAAGGAGGCTCCTTCGTTCAGCATCGAAAAGCTGCTGCTGTCCCTTGAAACCGGGACATCATAGAGCATCTGGTAGTATATTTCCGCTTTGACCCGCCAGTCCCTGAAAGGCAATACCTCGTACGATACCACAAAGTGGCGGCTGCTGGTGAATCCAAGCTGGCGGTTTGTCTCATCATAGGTATTGCCGGGTCTGAGAGCCCGGTAAAAGTAGACCGAAAGTGGCTGCATCTGGCTGTGAATGCCAAAACCAATGCCGATGGTATGCTTGGGGCTGACCTGGTATTTCAGGCCGATGCGCGGTTCCAGCGAAACAGCGTTGTTCAGGGTGAGTCCCTGGCTGCGCAGCCCGGCATTAAGGGTCAGGTTTTCGGTGATGCGGTATTTGGTCTCGATATAGGCAGCGAGCAGGGAGGTGTTTCCCCGGTAATCCCACTTAACATCCCAACCCGGCGTAAAGCGGCGGTCTTTCATGTTGAGGTCCAGGTGGAGCAGGTCGCACTGGAGGCCTGCCTTTATCGCCAGACGGGCATTCACCTTGTAGTCCACGAAGGTGTTGACGGCATAACGGGTCTCGACATCCTGAGCAGCCCTTACCCGCACGGGAGGTGTCACGCCATTGATGGTGTCAAGGTCATAGCCATTCTCGGAATAGGAGATGCCCAGCACGGTGTTCCAGTAAATTTTGTTGCTCAGCCTGATAAAATGTTTCAGTCCGGCCACCCCGATCTTGCTTTTTGAATAGGCATCCTGGCCCGGGTTTGCAAAGATGTCGGAGGCCTTTACCTTGTCGTGCATAAAGTCGATATGGCTTAACCCGCCGAGTCCGAAAACTGTGAACCTGCCGAATTTTGTATCCCCCGAATTGATCTTGAAGGTAAGATCCTGGTAGAAGGGGGTGGCCTCGGTCCCGATGGGAATCCCCAGGTTTTGCGAGAGGCCCGTGAACGAGTAGCGGTAGGCGACCAGGTAGGAGGCCTTGCCCCCGGTTTTGAAGGGTCCCTCCGACATGGCTTCGAGCCCGGTGAGCGCGCCAAACTGGATCATATGCTCATGCTGGTCGGTGTTCCCGTTCCGCAGGCGGATATCAAATACACCCGCCGTTGCGTTACCGTAATCGGCCGGGAAGGCCGAGGTTAAAAAGTCGGAATTGTCCAGCGCGTTCGGGTTAAGGGCGCTTACCGGGCCACCCGTGGTTCCAAGGGTGACGAAATGGTTGGGATTGGGCACGTTGAGCCCCTCGATGCGCCATAATACGCCTGCAGGCGAGTTCCCGCGGATCACGATATCGTTGCGGGAATCGTTCGGTGTACTCACACCAGCAAAATTGGAGACCATCCGCGACGGGTCGGACCTGCCGCCCGAATAGCGGTTCACCTCCTCCATCGAAAAGGACCTGGCGCTGACACTGGCCATCCTGTTGAGGGTTTCATTCTTCTTTACCCCGGAAATCTCAACCTCTTTGAGGGAACTGATGTTTTCCTCCAGCCCGAATTCCAGCACCGCCTCTTTTCCCACCGTCACCACTACGCTGGAAACCACTACCGGTTTATAACCGAGAAAGGTTGCCTGCAGGTCGTACCGGCCCGGGGCTACACCTGTTATTTTAAAACTGCCGTCGGCCCCGGCTGACGCCCCCCTGGGAGGCGTCAGCCCCAGGATGATTACATTGGCCCCCGGCAGGGTGACCTGCGACTGCTTGTCAATGACCGTCCCGCGGATGACCTGAGTGGGATGCTGGGCGAATTCCCTTGTTATACCTGATAAAGCGACCAGGAAAATGAAGATCAGACAGACTCGTTTCATGATATTTTGTTTTTCACGCAAAATAAGGGAGGAAATCAGGGGCAGGAAAGTGAAAACCGGGTGAATTGTTGAATTCGGGGGGTGGACTGTAACCTGGAACAACAGTGTTTGCCGTGAGAATACCCGCGAATTCCCGGCAAGTCAACGGCCGGCAAATCACCGGCCGGCAAATCACCGGCCGGCGATCACGGTATGACGCGACGCAGGTATGGGCAGACATTGGGATATTGTTTGGGGAAAGAGTTACCTCATCGCACAGGGTACGATGGTGACGGATAATAGTTGAACTATCGCGAAGAACCTGCCGGTAATGCTAAAAGAAAACCAGCACCATTAAAAATATCCCGGCGACACACAGCATCATACTGCCGTACCAGAGCCATTTCCGCTTGGTAAGGGCCGAAATGGCACAAATGGCGATGGCGATCTGGAATACGGTAACCGCCCTGGCCAGTTTATTATGAAGGAGGAGATCTTCGGAGGAGATACTCTCCTTTTCACGGGCCGACTTGTCGATCTCCTTTTGTTCTTCCTTGTACTGGGCGGCCTTCTCCTGGTCGGCAACCTTAACCTCTTTGCCCATCTCTTTCAGCATATCCATTTTGCTTTGCAGGACAACCGATTTGATCCCTTTGGCCTGGTAGTAGGCCCATTGGTCGGAAGCTTTCAGTTGCTCGATCATGGCTTCATTGGCGTAGTGTCCTGCCAGCAGGGCGGCGATGGCGGCAAAAACGGCCAGGATAGCCGCCGTCAGGGCAACCTTCAAAATCCAGTTTTCCTCGCTCTCAAGGGCACGTTCGTGCATCTTTTCCTGCAACAATTCAGTTGGCACCTCTATTTCTTCCATAGTCAGCTGATTTTTTCATTTATGAATGTTGATCTACAAATAAACACAGATATTCCGGTATAAACAAATAGTTTCAGGGTTTATTGCAGCAGGTGGCCTGTTTTTCAGCACCCGTGCCGATCAGAATACCTCCTGGGTTTGCACATAGAGCCCCTTCGAATTATTCCCGAAACCAAAATCAATGGCAATATTGGTCCGGTCGTGCTTCCCAACCATGATGCGCAGCCCGATGCCGGCTGCAGGCTGAAAATAACCAAACACCGGGATATGCATGTCGCGGTTTGAAACCGTGCTGACATTGGTGAAAATCACCCCTCCCAGGATATGGGTTCGCGGTGAAATCGGGAAACGGTATTCCATTTCGCCATACACGTAATCCTCGCCGCGATACCTGCCCTGCGAATATCCCCGTCCGGAAGAGTTCATCTGGTCGTAACTGATGCTCATCAGGTCAAGGTAGGGAATATCCCCCGACACGACAAAACTGCCGAAAAACCAGAAGGCCAGCAAATGGCGCGGGCATCGTTTCGAGAGCCCGATATAGGTGCGGTATTCAGTCCATAATTCGGAACCATTCCGGCTGCTGCCGATCCATTGTAAATTCTGACGGTAATTAATATTGATGTAGTTCCCCCGGTAGGCATTGACCATATCATCACGCGTATCATAAACCAGGTTGGCGCTGACCCCTGAAGAAATGTATTGCGACGGGTTAAAGCCATGCATGATGCTGTAGGCGTAATGCGGTGTGTTCAGCAGTGAATTCCCCGTGACCAGCAATTCGAAATCGTCGATGTTGTAATGAAAATCAAAGTGATAGCCAACGCCTATGTAAATATTCCTGGTAATTTTATGCGACAGGATGTTATGAAATTTGATCCAGTCATAACCCATCAGGTAAGTTCCATCCAGCGACGGGTCAACGGAAACCGTTTTAAATCCCCCCGGATCAGGAATCAGGCACTGGTTCTGGGTTCCGAGTGCATAAGAGGGCAGGTTGAACAGGTACAGGCGCCAGTCGCTCTGTAAAAGCCAGTCGTTGTGCGGGAAAAACAGGTTGCTCTTGAACTGGACAAAAAATTGTTGCCGCAGGGTGAACAGGGCCGAACACATTCCCGCCGAAAGTTTAGTGTTTTCAGGATTTCCCAGTTGCATCGAAAAGGAACCACCCAGCCCAACCTGCATGCTGGTTGCGGGATCATAGGCAACCAGGGGTATGGCAAATGCCCGGAAACGGTGTGGCGTGCTGCTCCTGAAGGGATTATTCCCCCTGAAAAACAGGTCGACGACATCCAGTTGCTGAAAGCCGCTGTCGGCCGGTTTTTTGACGAGGCTGTCATGGACCCGTAATACAGAAACAGCCGGAAATGCCAACAGGGCCGGGAATAATAACAGGATAATAAGGAAACCCTTCTTCATCAGGGCAGGGAGCTAATTCGGGTATGCCATATAAACAGATGAAAAGGAACTTTATTTTACGGGCGGGAAAAAGATGGCGCCCGAAAACAGCCACTCCCAGGGATATTTTCGTTTAAACATACTAAATTACAACTATCTTTGTTTTGATAAAAACCTGTTTTGGATGAAAAAATGGATCATTTTCCTTATATGCTGGCAATTTTACCTGACTGCATTTGCCCAGGCAACGCAAGTGGCAGGGTCAGCCGCAAGCGCGAAGGAGATGAATACCGTTTTCGACAAGGAGGGGGGGGCTCATGCGGTGGTTTTGGGTTATTTCATTGAACTGAATGGTGGCTACAGCCGTTTCGGACATGAAAATGTTTTTCTTCCGGGGATCAGCATGGGGTTGATTTTCAACCATCACTGGACGGCCGGGCTGACCGGAAGTTTCATCGGCAACCCTAAAGGATTGCATTTTCACCACCTGTATCATGACTCAGCGAGTGCGACCTGGCATGGAGCCAATCTTTATGGCGGGTATGGCGGGTTACTGCTTGAATATACCCTCTTTCCGAAATCGCGGCTCCATCTTTCATTTCCCCTGATACTGGGCGGGGGATATCTCTATTTTGATCAGCAGCAGCATCATAACGGGGCCACTCACACCTATCATGACTGGCGTCAAACCTACCTCTCCAGGGATCATTTCTTTTTGGTGGAGCCGGGGGTCAAGGCCGAATGCAATATCATCAGAACCTTACGGATCGGGATCACGGTAAGTTACCGATACAGTCCCGACCTGGACCTGAATTTTGCACCGGCAGGCTTTATCAACCAGTTTACAGCCAGGCTGGGCCTGCGTTTCGGGAAATTCTGACGGAACTACCTGGGCAGGATAATGTTGCCGGAGCTTACGTTGAACCCGTAACAAACGAAATTTTCAACTGGCCCGGTTTTGGAAAATAGCTGATGGTGGTATCAGGGATTTTTTAAAATGTACCGCTTATCATCGTAATCCTGTTCCCATAACCATATCGTTTAAGTTAACCACAAAGTCATCAATGTATGACAAAAAGCATACACTGAAATTCTCTGTTAACATTGTGCCTTATGCCATCGTGGTTAAAACGCATTATCGTTTTTGATATTAATCAGTCCCGATAACGGTCTGATTTTTATTCGGTAAGCAAGGATTGTCCCTGCGTGAAGCCGAATTGGGAAATTTGAAATGTTCTGCCATGATGAACTTGTTTTTTCTACTTGATAATCATGGCGGTCGGTTAACAGGTAAACGAAAGGTTTAGAACGCATAACCAGCCATTTGTATAATTTATTATATTTGCCCGGATACGCAAAAGTATGAAGAGGATATCAGCAACAGCCATTCTGGTGTTAATCTTATGCCTGGCAGTTCATAGCCAGACTACGTTTATCAAAACGCTCAGTTTTCCGCAGAACCACGATGGATATGCCGTAAGGCCCTCATTTGACGGGGGGTACATCATCGCCTCGAAGGGCCCGCCGGCCCTGCTGATTAAGACCGATGCAAAGGGAGATACCCTCTGGACCCGGAAACTTCCCATGTTCCTTCCCTATAGCGAGAATATGTTGTTGCAAACCCCCGACTCCGGGATCGTCATTTGCGGAGGGAATGGCAACATGATGGTGATGAAAACCGGTAAAAACGGGGATTCGCTGTGGTCCGCGTCATTCCAGGAGGGAACGGCCGACGCGGTGGAACACACCATCGACGGGGGCTTTATCCTGGCGGGATCAAGGTATTATGAGGTATTCCTGGTAAAGACAGGCCCGGCGGGAAAGCTGCAATGGAGCAAAACCTACTTCCCGCTGAATGTCACCAATGTCAGGACCACCCCGGCATCGGTCAAACAAACAGCCGACAGCGGGTTTGTGGTTGCCGGTAACCGCTGGGACACCACCTCCGTTTTCCTTATGAAGACCAATAAAAACGGGGATCTTGCGTGGAGCAAGGGTTACCGCAATACCATCCTGCTGACCTGTAATTCACTCTGCAACGCCTATGGCGGGGGATTTATCCTGGCAGGCGGGGCAGGACCAGCCTTTATCAGGACCGCAATCGCCAAAACCGATCCGGCAGGGACCGTCGTATGGAATAAAAGCTACAGCAGGACCTTTATGGGATCCTATGGACTGATGTCGGTATCGCCCGTGAATGGCGGCGGTTATATCGCAACCGGTGAAATGGCACCCCCCGGCGACAACTCCCAACTCTCGCTGGTGAGGATCAACGAGGCCGGCGACAGTTTATGGACCCGGGTTTTCCCAAACGGTTACCAGTACATGGCGATCGGTTATTCGGCCCGCCAGACCCCTGACAACGGCTTTATCGTGTCGGGCAACCTGATTGACATTTTTTCAGGGACAAACCAGCTTTACCTGGTCAAAACTGATGCAGGCGGAAATGTTTTCCCGGCTGGGCTAGACCCCGCTGGAACCGCTTCAACTGCCAGATTCTATCCCAACCCCTGCCATGGAACCCTCACGCTGGAGGCTGGAAAGGAGAGGATCAGCAGGATTGAAATTTTCGATATGACCGGGATTTGTGTGGTAACACGCGATTGCCATGACTATCCTGAAGGCAATACCGTAATCGTCATCCCGCCCGGTCTGAAGGGGTTGTATATGCTCAGGCTTACGACCGGCGACAGCCCAAGGGTTTCCAAAATCTCAATCTATTAAGTGATTTAAAGGGATCTCCTTTTTGCAGTATGCCGGTTAAAAAGAATAGCCAAGGTTCAGCGATGCGAAGTAATTCCGGGGAGCCCCTGCCTCATAAAAACGCTGGTCGGTTGCATTGATATGGAGATATCCCGCATAGGTTTCATTCAACAGGTTGTCAACCCCGCCGGATGCCATGAGGGAGAATTTCCCGTATTTGAAATCCAGCCCTGCCACCGCCTTCAGCAGGTGATAAGCGCTGGTCCTTGCGGTATTGGCATCATCGGCCCACAAACCGCTGACGACCCGGCAGCCGGGTTCAAGAAAAACATGGAAATGGCTGCCGGCAGCCTGCGACCATGTAAGGGTAAGGTTGAGGTTGTTCACCGGGACCCCGGGAAGCCGGTTACCTGAAAAATCACGGGTCGTTTCCTTATTTCCCGCGGGTGTGGCAGTGATGGCGGCTGCTTCGTATGACAGGTAGGTGAAGTCGGTCCAGGTGTAGGTAATCCCGAAGGCAAGTCCTTTCGAGATGTCCAGCCGGGCGGCCGTTTCAATGCCGCGGCGGACCGAGCTGGCGGCATTCCTGTAATAAACACTCCCCTGTATTTCGTATGGGATGATTTCGTTGGTGACCCTGGTGTTGAACAGGGTAACTTCAAATGCGAGGCGCCTGGGAAGGGCGTGCTCTGTCAGTGCAATGGCGCTCCTGGCCCCCAGTTCGAAATTCATGGATTCGGCGGGATGCACCTCCTGGTTCAGCAGGGTCGTTTCGCTGGCGGTGCCCGTTTCATACAGGGCGGGATTTTCAAGGCTGCGGCCAAAGGAACAAAAGAGCATATTCCCGGTTGTAACCTGGTAATTCAATGCCAGTTTGGGATTCAGCGCATCGAACGACCTGCTGCCTGAAAGCGATGGCAGGGTTTGCTGGGCCTGGCGGTACGATACCTGGTCGAACCGACCCGTTACGAGGGCGAAGAGTTTTTTCCTTATGATTTCAAAATGGTCGGAAAGATAGAGCCCCTTGCCGGATATATTTTCACTGGTAACCTGCTGGATCTGGTTTTGTTTTACCCCCCTGATGTTCTTGTATTCCTCGGTACGGGTTGGCTGGGCATAAAAGTCAACGCCGACGGATAGCTCATTATGCCTGTTTCCCAGCATCGACTTGTTGACATACCTCCCATCCAGGCCTACTGTGTATTTATTGACAATATTGTATTTCAGGGAGGCATATTCAAGGAACCTGACCCTGCTGAAGGCGGTAACTTCAATTTCATTCTGTAACTTTTTCCCGAAGGCGGAATGGTAACGTAACGCCACCCTGCCGTTGGTGGCGACCCCCTTTTCATCCATGGCTACTGAACGGGGATCGGCCTTCAGGGGATCTTTGGCAAATTCTTCCTGCGTAAGCGCACCCGGGAGTTTGACGGCGCCCGTGTTGAAATAGCCGAGGAAGGTAAGCCGGGAGTGGCCCGAAACAGAGGTTTCCATCGCAAGGTTCAGCATCTGCCGGTATTCATTGTTATGCTGCCGGTAACCGTCATAGTTGAGATTGCTGTAACTTGCCAGGATGCGCGACCGCTCCATTTTGACAGCAGCCCTGATCCCGTTTTTGAGCAGGCCGAAAGAGCCAAATTCATTATACTGCAATACCGACGACCGTTTGAAATCAAGGTCGGAGATGAAGTTGATCACCCCACCCGGGGCATGGGGATAAAAGGAGGATGCATCCCCCCTTACCACCTCGATTCGCCCGGTTGACTGGAAATCAACAGCATCGGCGGGAGTCTGGCCATCAGTCTCCGTTTCGGGAATGTTGTCGACCATGACCAAGACACCCGTTGCGCCTGCATTTGATCCGTTCCCGTAGCCCCTGAGGGAGTATCGTGTATCCTGCCCACCCCAGTGCGACTGGATGAACAAACCGGGCACCGCCGTGAGCAGGTCGGCAGCGCCGATGTCCCTGTTGTATTTGAAACCGGTATTTTTCAGCAGCAGGGCAGGGCAGGGAATTGCCGAAAGGAGTTCCGGTAACCGGGTTGCGGTCGTGATCATGCTGACCGGCTTCGCAGGGGATTTTGGAGGATGTTTAAGGGTATCGGCACTGTTTTTCGCTGCATAACCCTGTGCGGGAGCCGCTGCCAACATTGCAGCCAGCATCAGCAAACCATAGCCAAATCCCTTATTCAAGATAGTATCCATCAAGGTCAAATCTGAATTATTTCCCCGGGTGATCCTCTGTCCCACTTAACCCGGGACAGAGGATCACCCGGGGAGTCTCCTGCCATCAAACGGCCGCAGAGTCGCGCCCCTATTTAACGTCGATCAGCTCCACATCAAAGACAAGGGTTGAAAACGGGGGAATCACTCCCATATCCCTTGAACCGTAAGCGATGGAAGAGGGGATGATCAGGGTGGCTTTTCCACCCACCTTCATCATGGCAATCCCTTCGTCCCATCCCTTGATTACCTGGCCAATGCCAAGATCAAACTCGAAAGGCTCATTCCGGTCGACCGAAGAGTCGAACTTTTTCCCGTTCAGCAGGGTGCCGGTATAATGAACTTTCACCTTTTTCCCGGCGACTGCCTGCGCACCGGTACCCGCGGTCTTTTCAATGTAATAAAGGCCCGAGGCATTAGGCTTTACGGTGATTTTGTTGTCTTTTAAATAGTTTTCCAATAACATAGCTTCATCATTTTTAGCGGTTTCACTTTTCTGGTCACTCATTTTTGTCTCCTGCGGCTTGGCTGCAGCGCGTTCCTTTTCACTTTCTTCCTTTGACAGGATGTCAACGATTTCCACATCATAAATGATCGTGGTATAGGGGGGGATAATCATGCCGCGTCCCTTATCGCCGAACCCCATCTTCGAAGGCACGATCACCCTCGATTTTTCACCTTTCTTCATTTTCACAAGGGCCTCTTCCAGTCCGGGCGTGTCAAACTTGTTCCCGCAGGTATATTTCAGGGGTTCAGGACGATCATAGGAGGAGAAGATCTGCTTGCCGTCGATCAGCGATACCTTCATCTGGAGTTTTACCATGCATCCCGTATCCATCTTGATTCCCTCCCCCTTTTGGCTGTTGATGATGTAGATGCCGGAAGCTGTGGGAGTCTCCGATATTTTGTTATCGGCAATGAATTTCTGCAGGGCGACCAGTTCGTCGTTGACCAGCTTATCGGGATTGTCAAACGCAACCAGGTTCACAAAGAAAAAGATATCTGCATTGTTGTCAATCACGGCAGGCCGTTTATCCATTTTGAAGGTCTTCAGGAACAGTGAATCGGCATTGATGACGAAGAGGGCGCTGTCGCCGGCTGAGAGCATGCTGATACCTTCATACAGGTCGCCCCTGAAGTCGGAGGGTGGAAGCTGGAACCTTACCGGCGCTCCCTTTAACTGTGTTTTGCTGTCGAACAGCAGCGTATCCTTGCCCTTTATAACCGTGGAATAACGCATTTGAAGGGATACCCAATCGCCAATGCTGGGTTTAGCAGTATCCTTACTGCTTTTATACAGTTTATAACGTAAACCGTTTGCCGATACTTTGAAATAGCCGGCCTTCTGCGAATATCCATGGCTCACCATAAATAATCCCAGTAGCAGTGAGATGATGATGTTCAGATGTTTTCTCATAAAGTTTAATAGTGTAAATGACTGATTTATAATTTTGACTGACTGATATTTCAATTTTCAACAAAAAATGGCAGGTCACCTGATAAGGCGATCCTCTTTCAGGAAGAGCATCTTCCTGGTTTCAACCCGGTCGTTTAACTGCAACCGGTAAAGGTAAACGCCGCTCTTCAAGGCAAGGCGGTATGCCGGATCGGCGGGGGCAAATTCAGCTTCATGGTAGCCGGGTTGCAGGTTTTCACTGACCAGCCCGGCGATTTCAGTACCCACCACATCGAAAATTTTAAGGGAGACAAATCCGCTGGTGGTTGTCCGGAAACCGATTTTCGTGGAGGAGGTGAATGGATTCGGGTAGTTTTGCATCAACCCGGGTTGTGCAGGGTTGTTCTTTTCGCCAATTGCTTCGAGCGCCGAAAAACGGACCGGGGCGCTCCAGATCTGGTAAACCCCTGTTGAGTTATCCATCCAGACAGTATGAATGGTTGAATCTGTAGAGGTGATGTCGATGATATCGCCCTGGTATCCCTGTCCCAGTCCGCCGATGGGGGCAGGGGCAAAATGGTGGTCGCTGATCTCATATTCCTTCCAGGTCGTTCCGCCATCGGTCGACCGGGCGAGGAAGACGCCCGTTGAATCGTTCGTCGTATTCCGGTCATCATAAAAGATCACATTGACTGCCCCGGTTTTGTCGATATGGATGTTCGGGAAATACTGGGTTTTGCCGTTGTTCAGCGCATCCTGGTTGACCCTGATGCCGGCCGACCAGGAGGTTCCCCCATCCGACGACCTGTAGAGGATGATATCGGGGTCGCTACCGGCAGGTGCAAGGGCTTTCTGGCCGGTGACGATGTAAAGCCACCCCCTGCGCGGCCCGTGCGTTGTATCTGCCGCAATGCTGGGAAGTCCGTTCACGCGGATATTGTTTTTGCTGGCCAGTATCCCGGTAATGCCGTTCACGGCAAAGGCATTTTCGGTGACCTGCCAGCTGGCGCCCCCGTTTACCGACGATCCAAAGCCAACCAGGATTTCTTTAAAGGGGGAAACGTCGGTAACACCGGCCCAGCAGGCATACAGTTCGCCATTGGGGCCAACCGCAAGGTCGCCGCCGGCGCTCCTGCTGGTTGGGCTGTTTACCGGTTTCGGCGCACTCCAGCTTAGTGCCGGGTTATCGGTATAGGAAAACATCAGCGGGAAGGGGGACGCGAATTTAACCCAAACAGCATATGTTCTTCCGTAATAGGAACTGGATCGGCCGGCGTCTGTGGCAAGGGCTGCACGTTCCAGGTCGTCGGTCGAAATGGCCTTCTGGGCCGACCAGGTGTGACCGTGATCGTTGGAATAGTGGGCATACAGCCCGACATAGGGGGAGCGCCCCATCCGCGTAAGGATAAAGGTGCCGTTCTTGTCAATGGCAATTCCAGGGTCGCCGCCATGAAATCCTACAGGATCACCGGTGCAGGTATCATTGCCCTGCCAGGTAAGTCCACCGTTGGTAGTCGAAAAGATGCCTTCGCTGATAAAAAAAGGCACAAAGGTGATGGTGTTGCAGGCTGCAAAGAGGATATTCTGATCCAACGGGCTTTTCACAAGGAAAACCTCGGTCTGGTCAACATTACTCGGGTAAATCCTGTAATTATGGCCGGCAACCAACGGAGTATCAGGAGTCGCACCCCATTGCGCAAACACACCAACTGCCATCACCAGGAAAAATAATAACAGGTTTGTTTTTTTCATTTTATTTCAGTTTTAACTGCCCGGGAAAACATCCGTCCCGGTGAGCAGTCATTAAAAAGTGTATCCCAGGTTAACAGAACCTGTAAAATCTCTCGGACTGCCGGCATCATAAAACCGCCTGTCGGCAGAATTGATATTGGCATTAACGACATATATCCTGTCAAAGACATTATTGACCCCGCCTGAAACGGTTAAAAACAGATGACCCGATTTGATATTGACGCCCACCATCGTGTTTACCAGGTCACAGGTGCCGCTTTTTTCGCTGTTGGCATCATCCATCCAGAAGCCGCTGGATTTATGATAATTCAACCGGGCAAAGATACCGCATTTTTTTCCTATGGGGAGTTCGTATCCCAATGTAAGGTTAAGATTATGCCGTGGAATGGCAGGCTCCGTGTTCCCCGAAAAGTCCCTGCCGATCGTGACGATATTGCCGGGTGTCGTTTCCTCCCACGACATTGCGGTATAGGCCGAATAGATGAAGTGCGAATAGGTGTATGCGACCGAGAAGGTCAGGTCCCTGATAATCTCCACCCTGCCGTGGAGCTTAACTCCCAAACGGTTCGTCCTCGCAGCATTCCGGTAATACTCATCCCCTAAAATCTCATATCGTACAATTTCATTGCTGATCCTGCTCCTGTAAAGAAGGGCGTCATAGCGGAACGACCTGAAAAAGCTGGTTTTGCCGCTCCCGGTCCAGGAGCCCCTGATGCCGGCTTTCAGCGTCCGGGTTACCTGCGCGTTCAGCTCCTGGTTGTAAAGGAATCCCGGATCGGGGCTTTCGAGTTCCCGGTCGGTAGGGTTTTTGAAATCCATCTCCCACGAGGTGAAAAGCGTGACGGCCCGTGCCGCCTTGTAATTCAGCGAAATTTCAGGTGTAAGGGCATGGTAATTTTTCTTGTCGGAACGCGAGGGACCCGTCTCCTCCGCCACCCGGTAGATCACGTTGTCATACCTGCCTGTCAGCAGGATAAACAATTTTTTTTTCACCAGTTCGAAATTATCGGAAAGGTGACAGGAGGCAATGCTGGTATTTTCAACCTCTATCTGCTCCAGCTGGTCGCTGCGTTGACCACTGTAATTCTCATACTCCTCCTTCCGTTCAGGCTGGTGGAACAACTCCACCCCGGCAGTGAATTCACTGCTCCTGTTCCAGAGATGAAAAGTGCACACATAGTTGGTCCTGAGCCCCATGATGTAGCGGGTTGTGATCTTGAATTCCTTGGTGGAGCGCTCAAAATATTCAATCTGCCCGTTCCCTGAAATCTCGATTTTCTGGTTTAACGACCTGCCGAATTTTAGGTCATAGCCGAGATCAAGCTGCCCCTTTTGGGTTATCCTTTTTTCATCGCGGCTTACCGCGCGCGGATCGGCCTGGAACGGGACACTGTCAAATTCGCTCCTGGTCAGCGAACCCGGCCGTTTCTGAACCCCGTTCAGGTAATGCAGCACCACCCGGAGGTTGGAACGGGCTGTCGTTGCAGTTTCAAAGTTGAGGTCGAAATTATGCGAATAATCATTGTTGTGGGCCCGGTAACCATCGAAGTTCCGGTAAGTGTAGCTCGTGGTGAAGCCGGTGGTGCTTGTCATAACGGCAGCACGGATGCCATTGACATGCAATCCGAAAGAGCCAACCTGGTTGAACTGGATGATGGAATCCTCCTGCGCGGGATTAAGGCTGGAAGAAACAGGAGTTGCAGGTGAACGCGGTTGGGATGGGGAGCAGAGACCGGTGCTGCTTAATATCAACAATACCAGTATGATAGCTGAAGCAGAAGGGTAAAGATTCTTTCTATAAATCCGCTGGTAGGTCATTGAACTGAATGATTCAAAAAATTTCACCTTTTCCCGGTGACAAAACCAAGCCTGAAAATCAGGATTCTCGCAGTGCCGCTGTGAAAAATAACATCCGGTTGAAAGGTGTGCCTTCACCTTGATAAAGCTGGTTAAGACCAAATCAATCATCAAAATTATAAATAATTTTATACGTGGACCAGGCAAAAATGGTGTGTACCAGCAACCGGGAAATTTGAAAAACCCCTCCGAAACGGCAACCTGTTCACCATCAAAGGCTATTGTATGAAAACCTGAAAAATTTACAATTTTTTCCATGACAAATTTCCCTGGCAAATTGGAAGAAGAAAAATTTTTCTATACTTTTGAACGAAGGAGATTTTGTCTCTGGTATTTTATGCTCAGACAATCATGAACAACTGCATGGAAAATAATTTAATGCCACACCTGCCAGGTGAACCCGGGGAGCCTTCCGGATCCCTGCAAAACAATCTTCTGAAGCAATATAAGGATCTTTTTGATCACGCTCCGTTTGGCTATATCATGGTCGATCCGGCCGGAAAAATCATCCTTTTCAACCAGTCCTTTTGCCGTATCCTGAGAATTGATGAACCGGAAGTTACAGGCAGGTCATTCCAGTCATTTCTTGATGACGATGACCAGCAGTCATTCGTCAGCGCTTTGGCGGAAGCCTTTGACTCGGAGAGGAAGATCATCCGGGAATTCTCGCTGACCGGAGCCGGCAAGGGCATATTCATTCGTTCCGAAGCCTTTGTCAGCCAGGGGGAACTTCTCTGCAAGGTTGCGATCATCGACATTGCCGAAAAAAAATTCACCGAGGATGCCCTGACGAAAAGCGAGGAAAAATACCGGATGCTCATCGAACTGGCGGTAGATGCTTTTTTCCAGGGCGACCGCGATGGCAACTTCATCACGGTCAATGACAAGGCTGTTGAAATGACCGGCTATACCCGGCAGGAGTTGTTACATAAAAACATGCGTGAACTTTTTCTTCCCGAAAACCTGGTTGAAAAACCGCTGCGATATGACCTGCTGCTGGAGGGGCAAACCATTAAAACAGAAAGAGTGCTCCATTGCAAAGATGGCAGGAACATGCTGGTGGAGATGACTTCAAAGGCGATGCCCGATGGAACCTACCAGTCATTCTTCAGGGATATCACCGAACGCAGGGCAGCCGAAAAGGCAATTTCCGATTCGGAAAGGAAATACCGGAACCTTCATATGAGCATGATGGATGGTTATGTGTTGACAGATATGAACGGTGTTATAATCGAGAGCAATGAGGCATTCCGGCAGATGTTAGGATACCAGGCTGAAGAGCTTACCCGTCTGACCTACCGTGACCTGACCCCGGAAAAGTGGCACGATTACGAGCAACGGATCGTTGATGAACAAATCATGGTTAAAGGCCACTCGCTGGTGTACCAGAAGGAGTACCGGAAAAAAGATGGCACCGTTTTCCCGATTGAAATCCGGACCTTCCTGATCAGGAACACCGCCGGAGAAGAGGAGGGTATGTGGGCCATTGTGCGGGAAATTACCGAACGGAAAAGGGCGGAAGAGGCGCTCCGGCGATCGGAGGAAAAATTCAGGAGTGTCGTCGAATCCTCTCCTACGGCCATGTACTTTTATCATCTTGAGACCGACGGCCGTCTCATCCTTACCGGGGCCAACCCTGCTTCAGACCAGATCATCGGGATTTCCCACAAGGGGTTGCTGGGTAAAACCATCACGGAAGCATTCCCAAGCCTTTGCCAGACCGGGGTGCCTGATATGTATCGGAAGGTGGCTAAAAACGAACTTGGACCGCAAACCTTTGAAATTGAATATGACGATGAGCGCTTCTCGGGGTTTTACAGTGTCCATGTCTTCAGAACAGGCCCCGATGCCATTTCGGTTGATTTTGTCGACATTACCAGTCGCAAGCAAACCGAAGAGGCCCTGCGCCGCTCCGAAATCGAATACCGCGACACCCTTGATTCGTTGCCTGACTGGATTTATGTCGTTGATTTGCAACATAAGATCGTGATGTTCAACGCTGCCCTGAAATCGGAACTTGCCCGTCATGGATTCCTTAACGACTGCCTTGGCCAGGAGATCATGGAGTGCTTTCCCTTTATCAGCAAGCAAACCATCGCCGAAACCGAACTGGTTTTCAGCACCGGGCTCGTTTCAGTCGGTGAACAGGATTTTGTCATGAACGGGAAGACGCTCCATGTGGAGATTACGGCTGTTCCGATCCTGAAAGACAATAAAACTGTCAAGGTGATCCTTGTAATCCGCGACCGGTCAAAGGAAAAAGAGAACGAGGAGCTCAAACGCCGCAATGCCGACCAGAAGGAGGTGCTTCTCAGGGAGATCCATCACCGCGTTAAAAATAATCTTGCCATCGTTATCAGCCTGCTTAATTTTCAGCTCAGGAACACCACCAACGTGGAGATCACCCGGATGATCATCGATATTCAAACCAGGATCCGGTCCATGGCACTCATACACGAACACCTTTACCGCTCGGAAAACCTCGACCGGATGCGGCTGGCAGCCTATTTAGAATCGCTCTCCTTCATGATTCTTACTACCTTCAGTGGCCATCGCGTGAAGTTGGAAACAAATCTTGAGGCTATTGATGTCAGCATTGAGGCGGCACTTCCCATTGGTCTGATTGTCAATGAGCTGCTTACCAATGCGTTTAAATATGCCTTCCCCGGTAATGCCGAAGGTATCATTACCATCCTGCTGGAGAAGGCCGAAGGCGATATGTGCCGGCTGGTCGTCGAGGATGATGGCGTCGGACTTCCTGCCTCCTCAACGCTGGATTCTGAAAAATCGCTTGGTTTATATATCGTTGGCCTGCTCGTGGAACAACTCGAAGGGAGTGTCGAGATTGACAGAAAAAAGGGAACCTCGTTCAGAATCAGGTTCCGGAACCTGCTGATGAGCAAAGAAAATAAACCAATTGTAAGCTACTGAATTCCAATATTTATACATTTGCCTGAGGTTTTTTGAAACGCAATTCTGACGCGTATCACATACCATTGATCGATTCCTGCCGTTATATCCCGGTGTAATTATTAAAAAAACCATGTAATGATCATAAAACACCTGCTTATCGTCACCCTCTTCGCTGCCGTTTTATCCCTTAACTCGCATGCTCAGAACCTCGACCAGGCGATGAAACTGGCCAGCCAGGGCAAAACAGGGCTCACCGAAAAGGATGCCGCTGATGCAATCAAGGAGTCCCTGGTAAAGGGTACCGGCGAAAGTGTTGCCCTTGTTTCCAAGGCGGATGGTTATTTCAGGAACCCTGAGATCAAGATCCCTTTCCCTGAATCAGCCCGGGAAATCGAAACGAAACTGAGGTCCATGGGGATGGGGAAACAGGTAGATGAGGCAGTCCTGTCGATCAACCGTGCGGCCGAAGATGCCGCCAAAAGCGCTGAACCTATCTTTGTCGGGGCGGTGAAAAAAATGACAGTCGCCGATGCCGTCAAAATCGTCAGGGGCAAAGATAACGCTGCAACCGAGTACCTTTCCAATACCACAACCCCTGAACTTAAAACCAGTTTCACCCCGGTGATCAAAACCTCGCTCGACAGGGTCAATGCAACGAAATACTGGGGCGAGCTGATCAATATTTATAACAAGATACCCTTTGTCAAAAAGCAAAACCCTGATCTGGCAGCTTATACCACCGACATGGCCATCAAAGGGCTTTTTACCATGATCGCCAAGGAGGAGGTGAAGATTCGCCAGAACCCTGCCGCCCGCACCACCGAGTTGCTGAAAAAGGCCTTTGGGCAGAACTAAAGGCGCAAAATCTGCACGGAAAAATGTATTATGAAAGATTTATACAACGGCAAAACGAAGTGTTTGCTTGTTCAGACCAAGTTTTCTGACTATAGCTTCTGGAACTACCAGGATGTTTGCAAAATCATCGGGAAAAAATACCCTGCCGCCCCGCTCGGGCTGCTGACCGTAGCCGCCCTGTTGCCTCAGCACTGGGAGTTCAGGCTGGTTGATGAGAATGTGGAGCCCTTACTGGATGAAGATCTTTTCAACGCCGACCTGGTTTGCATAGGCGGCATGCTGCCCCAGCAAAACAGCATGCTTGGCCTTATTGAAAGGGCACACCGGTTGAACTGCGTGGTCGTTGTCGGCGGCCCCGATCCTACCTCTCAGCCCGACCTTTATAAAAATGCCGATTTCCTGGTATTGGGAGAGGGCGAGGTCACAATCCCCCTGTTTCTCAACGACCTCAGGATGGGTATCGCCTCCGGGAGGTACATCTCCGAGGAAAGGGCCGACATGCAAACGGCCGTCGTACCCCGTTACGACCTTATCCGTTTCGACGATTATATCATGATCGGACTGCAGTTTATCCGCGGATGCCCCTTCAACTGCGAGTTTTGCGATGTCATCGAACTTTACGGCCGTACGCCCAGGTTTAAGACCAACGAACAGGTCATCAGGGAGATGCAGTCGCTGTACGACCTTGGTTACAGGGGTCATATCGATATGGTTGATGATAACTTCATCGGGAATAAAAAAAAGGTAAAAGAGCTGCTGCACGATATGATCGCGTGGACCAAAGCCCGCAACTACCCGTTTTACTTCACCACCGAAGCATCCGTGAATCTTGCTGATGACGACGAACTGCTGCAGTTGATGAGGGATGCCGATTTCAGGTACGTCTTCCTGGGTATTGAAACCCCCGACAACGACACCCTCCTGCTCAACAAAAAAAATCAGAACGTCAACAAGCCCATTACGGAGGCGGTCCGCAAGATCCTCTCTTACGGGATGGTCAGCAATGGCGGATATATCATGGGTTTTGACAGCGACCGCCCCCATATCGCCCAACAGATGATCACCTCCATCCAGGATTCGGGCATCTGCATGGCCATGATCGGGCTGCTGTATGCGCTGCCCAACACACAGCTTACCCGCCGGCTGGAGGTCGAAAAGAGGCTGTTTCACCTGACCTCCAAATCGCTCTCATCTGGCGATATCGACCAGATGACCAGCGGGCTGAACTTTCTCACCCTCCGCCCGAGGGTCGACATGCTGAAAGGCTATATCGAGGTGATTGAAGCCATCTTCAAGCCATCGAACTATTACCAAAGGGTAATCTATACCGGACTTCATGTCAGGACTGCCTACAAGCACAAGCCGGCTTTTAAAACCTGGCTGGTATATATGCGTTCGTTTTTAAGGGTTTGCAAAACCGCAGGATTCTCAGGCGAGACCGGCTGGCTTTACTGGAAAATGTTCTTCACCGTCATCTTCAGAAATCCCGGGGGAATTGAACCGGCTGTGAACCTTGCCGCCATGTTCATCCATTTTACCAAACAGAAAAGCTATATCGTTTCCGTCACAAGGAAGATGATTGCCGATATCGAAAAAACCGGTGAAGATGACTTTAATGCCCGGATGATGGGGGAGACAAACGGGAAATAACCGTTCCCGTTCTTCCCACGGGAAGGCTGCCTTCCGGAATGACCGTCGATGCGGACCTGCTTGTATCCAGCGATTCAACAAGCTCAGCCATCAGCGAAAGCAGCTTTTTTGCCTTCGCCTTCCCCAGCCTTTTTTCAAATTCAGCCCTGAGGGTCTTGTTTGCCTCCCAGATTTTCAACAGCACCCGGCCACCTTTGTCCGTCAGGGTGATAATGTTGCAACGGCTGTCGTGCTCGTTTGGGTCGATAACGATCAGCTCATAATGCAGCATCTCCCTGACCAGCTTGCTCATGGCCTGTTTTGAAACGATGGCCCTGCGGGCCATCTCACTGTTGGAAACCCCATCGAGACCAATGGTAAACAACAGGTGAATATGACTCGGACCAAGGGGCTGCGTTCCGATTTTGGGCCAAAGGGTGTCATCCCAAAGCACCGTGTAACGATATAACAAATAGATCTGACGCCCAAAACTATCCTCCTTCGAGAGACAATTTTCCAGAATTGTTTTCCTGACTGATTTTGAAAGCATTGTAACTTATTTGAAAATATAGTCAACCAGATTGTCGATATTTCGTCAACTTGGTTTACTTTTGCAAAAATATAAAAAAGTATTTACATGGACACGGAATCCTTAAATGAACAAAAAAGCAGGAAAAAAATATTGCCCCGCATCATCATATTCACCGTTGTACTGGCAGCTGTTATCTACCTTGGCAAAGAGGTCTGGTACGCCTTCCACCATGAAGAAACCGATAATGCCCAGGTAGAAATGAGATTGGTCCCGATCCTTTCAAGGGTTTCGGGTTATGTGGATAAAATCTATGTGGATGATTATTCCAATGTAACCCTGGGCCAGCTGCTGATGGTCGTCGACTCGTCGGAGCTGGTGCTCCAGTTGCAGGAGATACAGGCCGATTTTAACCAGTCGCTTTCAGACATTGAAAACGCAAAGGCATCACTGACCAACGCCGAGGCATCGCTGACCTATTCGAAGGGGAACCTGGAGGTGATCAGGCTGCGCCAGACCAAGGCCACCAGCGACCTGAACCGCGACAAACGGCTGTTTGAAGGCAATGCCATAACACAACGCCAGCTCGACGACAGCCAGTCGAACGCCGATGTCACTTCCAAACAGCTTGAAACCAGCCAGATGGATGTAAAGGTTGCTGAAACCCGCCTGGAGGTCATGCGGTCGCTGGTTGGTAAGGCCCAATCGCAGGCCGACATTAAAAAGGCCCGCATAGACCAGCAAAAACTGAAACTCTCCTACTGCAGGATCTATGCCATCGCCGAAGGAAAACTGGGTAAACGCAACGTGGATGAGGGACAGTTCATCCAGTCGGGGGCGCCCCTGTTCACCATCGTCAACCGGCAGAGTCAATGGGTGGTCGCCAACTTCAAGGAAAACCAGCTGAAAAACATCCATGTAGGCCAGCTGGTCAATATCAGGATTGACGGTTTCTCCAACAGGGAGGTTCAGGGAAAGGTGGTCTCCGTGTCGGAAGCCACCGGGGCGAGGTTTTCACTGCTGCCCCCCGACAACGCCACGGGCAACTTTATCAAGGTGACCCAGCGGGTCCCGGTGCGGATCGAGATCATCGATGCCGAAAAATATAAGGACATTCTCAGGGCCGGGATCAGTGTCGTTGTTTCAGTTCCTATCTGATCCCCGCTATGATACCCCTAACGAGAATCGCGAAGGTCATCATCGCCCTGACGACCATTTCGGCCGCCATCATGGAGCTGATCGACACCTCCATCGTCAATGTGGCCCTGAGCCAGATGGCCGGAAACCTGGGCGCCTCCATCGAGGACATCGCCTGGGTGATCACCTCCTATGCCATTGCCAATGTGATCATCATTCCCATGACGGGTTTCCTGGCAGCCTATTTTGGACGCCGGCGTTATTACATGGCCTCCATCATCATCTTTACCGTTGCCTCGGTTTTCTGCGGCATGTCAACCTCGCTGTGGCAGATCGTGCTCTGGCGGTTCGTACAGGGGCTGGGCGGAGGAGGCCTGCTCTCCACCTCCCAGTCAATCCTGTTTGAGACATTCCCCGGCAAACAAAGGGGACTTGCAGCCGCGCTGTTTGGCATGGGTATCGTGATGGGCCCCACCATCGGCCCTACCCTCGGCGGACTGATCATCGACAGCTATTCATGGCCGCTGATCTTCTATATCAATGTCCCCTTCGGCATCGTGGCCAGCCTGCTGACCTACCGGTTTATCCCGAGGGAGTTTGACATATCGGCGAAGCCCCGGATCGACTGGTCGGGGATCTTCCTGCTCACGGTGGGGATCGGCGCGCTGCAGTATGTGCTCGAGCGCGGCGAAACCGAGGACTGGTACGATTCGAAACTGATCATCTGGCTGACAGTTGTGGCGGTGGTCGGGCTGGTCACCTTTATCTGGTGGGAACTGCGCCAGAAGCAGCCGGTGGTGAACCTGCGGATATTAAAAGACTGGAACCTGTCGTTAACCACCCTGCTGACCTTTATCGTCGGGTTTATCCTCTTTACCTCGGTATTTGTCTTCCCGCTTATGTTACAGCGCGTCCTGGGCTATACCGCCTATGAAACCGGGCTGACCCTGCTCCCGGCCTCCATTTTATCGCTGGTCTTCATGCCCTTTATCGGGAAGATGCTCCAGGCAGGAACCCAGCCCAAGGTGTTCGTCACCATAGGGTTTATCACCCTGATGGGCTTCGGCATCCTCATGTCGCGGGCCGATCTGAATGTATCCTCGGGCTTTTTTGCCCTCCCCCTGATGATCAGGGGCGCCGGCCTGGCATGCCTGATGGTTCCCCTGAATGCCATGGCTGTTGCGGGTTTGAAACCAAAGGACATCCCGCAGGGAGTCGCGCTGAACAATATGATGCGCCAGCTCGGCGGATCCTTCGGCATCGCCCTTATCAACAACTACATTGCCCATCGCGTTGCCGTTCACAGGATGGACCTGGTCAGCAACATTTACAGCGGAGGGTTGCAGTTCACCGAAAGGTATAACCAGATTTACCAGGGACTGCAGGCCAGACTTCCGGTTACTGCAAACCTGCGGCAGCAGGCTTACCAGCTGATCGAACTGTCGGTAATGAAGCAGACCTTTATGTTGAGTTATCTCGATGCCTTTCTCTATTCCACCCTTTTTATCCTGATCGCCTTTCCGCTGATCTTCATCACCCGAAGCAGGAGGATCAGCGAAGAGGTTAAAATGGCGGGAGAGGCACACTGATCCCGGAATCATCAATGAATAAAATCTTAATACTAATCATATAATTTTGCCGTCAGCATGAAAGCGACCCTTTTTGTAATCATATTTTCCATTGTTTGTTACCTGCTTCCTGCACAGACCATTGTGGCTCCTGCAGCCCTGAAACAACTGGTTGAACAATCCTTTCAGAAATACCCGAGGGTGGATGAAATGAATGCCGCAGTCAGGATGGGCGAAGTCAGGGTTGACCTCGGAAAAGCAGGATATCTGCCCATTGCCGGCGGCGATGTCTCTTATCGCCGGCAGTACCCCACCCCCTCCATCAATTTCCCAATCGCGCCGGGCAAGTCGGAAGAGATCAAATTCCTGCCGGCCGATAATTACAACGCCTCTGTCAGCATCGCACAGCCTTTGCTCGACCTGCGCACCTCCGCCGCGGTGAACAAGGCAAAAAGCGATCTCGTCACTTCGAGAGATAACCTGGAAAACTTCAAACACCAGTTGTCATACCAGGTCGCCCAGATCTATTACTCCATTATTTTTCTCAACAGGAGCCTGCATGTTCAGCAGGAGCAGATAAACCTGCTGCAGACGACGCTGAAGCAGATCGGCGTGAAGGTGAAAAACGGCGATGCACTGAGCTATGACCTGGTCTCCACGCAGGTTAAATATACCAATGCCGAAAACTTCTACACCGACCTGACGACACAGGTGAACAAGCAGTATAACATGCTGAACATGCTGACAGGGAACCATGGAACAGCCTACCTGGGCGATACCATCGTGAACCAGTCGGCCTTCAGCCTGGCCACCGATTCGGTTTTTGCCGTGGCCTTCCGCAACAATCCCGACCTGAAGGTCGCCGACGACAGGATAAAGTCGGCCGGCTGGGATATTGTTTCTGCCAACCGCACAAGGCTGCCAACCATGAACCTGCAGGCCGGGCTGGGCTATAAAAACGGCTTTATGCCGGCCATTGATGAGGCAACTTTTAACTATTCCATCGGGGTTGGGGTGACCATCCCGATCATTTCCGCCTCCCGGCCGGGGATGCAGAAAAAGCTGGCCATTATCGGCCTGGATGCCTCCCGCCTGGCACTGGAAACGCAAAAGGTAACCCTGAACAAGGATGTGCTGAACGCGATGGATGATATCCGGAAAAACCAGCAGAAACTGGCCAGCTCCGATACCCTCATCCGGCAGGCCCAGCTGGCCCTCGACCTGGCCACCGACCGCTATAAAAATGGCGTGATCACCAACCTCGACCTGCTGACTTCGCTCACCAACTACCAGGATGCCCTGCTCAGCCGCCTGCAATACGACTATAACCTGCTGCTTTCCAGGATGGAATTATGCCGGCTGGCGGGGATAAAACTCTAAACAGGTAATGCCGGGGAGGGTGGATCAGACCAGGAAAACGGCAACCAGGATCAGCAGGATCATGAATACCGGCAGGGCCACAATCAGGTAAAGCACCGACAACATCAATAATTTCCACAACCGCTTTCCGAACCTCTCGCCATAATTGTTTTTCATCGCCAGGAAGAGGTAGAGGAGGAACAGCAGAAGGATATACAACAACCTCACGGGCGTCATGAATTCAATCAGCAGCACCATGGTAAGCACCAGGAAGATAAAGGCGTGCACATGCAGTGAAAATACCAGGTGTTCGAAATAGAGCCGTTTACTCTTCAGGTAAACGAGTTTCAGCAGCAGGGCAAATACCGGAATCAGCAGAAAGATCATTTTTGAGGCGGTATGTTCCAGCGTTGTTTTGAACGACTGGCTGGAATAGATCATGATTTTAATGGCCTGCCGCAGGAACATCCTAACCGGCCAGCCATATTTTGCGTAACGTTTGTCAACAAAGGGTTTGATCCCGGTGCTGTCGATTTGCCGCCGGATTGAATCCTGCCCGGTTTGCGTCACGGGAATACCTTCAAGGGAATAGGAAAAGGGCTGCTTTTTGATCGTTCCCCGGGTTACGCTAATGCCGTTTTCCTGATTAACCTGTTCCAGGGTTGATTCACCGCCCAGTGGAAGCAGCAGGAAATAGATCACGCTGATCACCAGGAACAGTTTGAAGGGCTCCAGGTAGGATTTCCGCTTCCCCTTCATAAATTCCCTTGTAAGAAACCCGGGTCTGACAATAAGAGGTACAATGGTCCTGAAGAACTTGGAATCGAAATGGAAATAATCGAGGAAGGATTCGCCGATCAGGTGGCTGAACGACATATCTTCATGTTCTATCCTTTTCTGGCCGCAATGCGGGCAGAACAACTGCCTGCTGTCAAGATAAGTGTCACAGTTCAGGCAGGGACCAGGGAAATGCTGGTGTTTTTCCTTCGCCGGCAGGCCATTTTTTTGTTTGAACAGGCTTTTCATGGGGCAAATGTGGTAAAATCGTTGAATGTTATCTTCCCCTGAGGATGATCATGCGTTTCGGCCCGGCAACCATATAATGATGTTCCGAACGACAAGCCCTGAGACGGTATAGGTAACACCCCGCGGCCAGGGATCCCGTGTCGAATTGCAGGGAGTGCCTGCCGGGAAGATTATCCGTGCAGGGAAGGGTTGCCACCTCATGGCCCAGGATATCGGTCACCACGATCTGCACCGTCAGATCGCGGCCTCCGGGTGAATTGCCTGCGGATGCGCCGGGGATGCTGAAGGTGAAACTGGTAAAGGCACTGCAGGGATTTGGGTAATTGTCATACAGCAGGCAGCCTTCCTTTGTAAAAATAGCGGGTTCCACGGCAGGAACAACGGTCGGGTGATATTTCAAAAAGGCCCCCTCCTTACCAACCGCGTAACCGTGCAGCGAATCGGGGAAGGTCATGTCGTAAATGGAGGTGGAGTCGGGCGTCGGGATGGGAGTCCAGGTCACACCGGCATCAAGGCTGTAAATCAGCTTGCGCTTGGTTCCCAGCGGGGCCCATGCCTCGGTATCATTCCTGAAATCCAGGTCATAGGCATTGCCCTGAACAGACAGTTCATGATAGATCCAGCTTAACCCGCCGTTATTGGTGGTGATCATCCCGACTCCATACCCGAAATCGGGATCTCCGCCGGCTCCCATCACGTTCATGGCATCAAAAAGGTGGAGTTTGTGAACCTCGTCGGCTGGGGCAAATGAAGGGTCAATGGCTTGCCAGCTCAGGCCTCCGTTGGTCGTTTTCCAGATGACCCCCGCCACATCCAGGATGCCGCCGCTGGCGTAACCGGTTTGCTGATTGTAAAATTCTATGTCCAGTACCGGGAAAAATGCCAGTGTTGAGGTGTCGATGACAGCCTGTGTCCAGCTTATCCCCCCGTTGACGGTTTTGAAGATCCCGTTTGGCTTGCCTCCCATCCATCCATGAAGCGAATCGGTGAACAGGATGCAGGTCATGAAGATGTTGGCGACCGGGTAGGGTTGCCTGTGCCAGGAAGCCCCGCCGTCGGTGGTATTCAGCAGGATCGTCCCGTTGGGACTGGTGGAGAAGTTAAATTCAGAGGCCCATCCCAGGTTCCGGTTGAGGAAAAACACATACTCGATATCATTGGTGGTCTGCGTATTCTGCCTGATCCAGCTGTTACCGCCATTCATGGTATGCAGGATTGTTCCCGAATCGCCTGCAACCCATCCGTAAAGACTGTCGGTAAAACAAACCGATCTCAGGAATTGCGTAGCGGGAATGGCGGCTTTCACCCAGCTTCCCTGTGCACAGGCAAGCTGGGTGGTTAAAGCCAACACGATGACGGAAAGGATTCTGAATTTCAGGAAGCCCATTGGTTATTATTCTTCAAGTGTGGTCAGGTCGCCGGTGTCGAGCCCCTGTGCGGCCGCCTTGAGCACCCGCCGCATGATCTTGCCGCTCCGGGTCTTTGGCAGTTTATCGGTAAAAACCACAAAGGCCGGACGGGCAATGGGGCCGATCTCCTTTTCAACATGCGTTTTCAGCTCCTCGGCAAGTTTGTCGCTCGGGGCGATGCCTTCGCGCAGGATCACGGTCGTGTGGATGATATTGCCCCTCAGGTCGTCGGGCAGGGCAATGGCCGCCGCTTCGGTAACGGCCGGGTGACTCACCAGTGCGCTCTCGATCTCAGCCGATCCCAGCCGGTAACCGCTTACCTTGATGACATCGTCGATACGGCCTATGACCCAGTAATAGCCATCCTCATCCTGCCGGGCGGAATCGCCTGCCAGGTACCATCCCTGCTGCTGGTATTTCTCCCAGTACTTTTCGATGTAACGATCCGGGTCGTGAAGGATGGTCCGGGCCATTCCCGGCCAGGGGTTCTTGATCACCAGGTTGCCCTCTTCGCCTTGTTTAACCGCTACTCCGTGATCATCGACGATGGAGACCTCGTTGCCGAAAAAGGGCTTGGCGCAGGAACCCGGCTTCAGCGGCATGACCGGCAGCGGGGTGATCATAAACCCGCCGGTTTCGGTTTGCCACCAGGTATCCATGATCGGGCACCTGTTGCGGCCGATCACCTCATGGTACCATTTCCAGGCTTCGGGATTGATGGGTTCGCCTACCGAACCCAACAGCCTCAGCGAGCTGAGATCATGACGGTTGGCCCAGCTGGCCCCGTAACGCATCAGTCCGCGGATTGCCGTGGGAGAGGTGTAGAGTATATTGATCCCGTACTTTTCGACGATCTGCCACCACCGGTTCGGGTAGGGATGGTTGGGGGCTCCTTCGTACATCATGATGGTGGCGCCGTTGATCAGGGGGGCATATACGATATAGCTGTGGCCGGTGATCCATCCCGGGTCGGCGGCACACCACCAGCGGTCTTCAGGCTTGATATCGAAAACATACTTATGGGTTGTGGCGGTATATACAGCATACCCGCCATGGGTGTGAACCAGCCCTTTTGGCTTGCCGGTCGTACCCGAAGTATAGAGGATGAACAGCGGGTCTTCCGAATCCATCACCTCGGTCTTGCACTCCTTGTTGTCGAGGGGCATCATCATCAGGTCGTGGTACCAGAAGTCACGGTCGTTTTCCATGTAGCACTCTTCACCGGTTCTTTTAACCGTGATGCATACCTCGATCGTAGCCGAACGCTGCATGGCTTCATTGGCGATGGCTTTGAGCCGCGTGGTCTTTCCACGGCGATACCCGCCGTCGGCCGTGATCAGGATCCGGCTTTCGGAATCATGGATCCTTTCTGCCAGCGCTTCAACGCTGAAACCTCCGTACACCACGCTGTGCACTGCACCCATCTTGGCACAGGCCAGCATGGCAATGACCAGCTCGGGAATCTGGGGCATGTATATGGTGATCACATCACCCTTCTTCGCACCCATCGCCTTGAGAATATTGGCAAACTTTGAAACCTCACGGTTCAGGGCATGATATGAAAAGGTGCGGACATCCCCGGATTCGCCCTCCCATATGATCGCCAGCTTGTTGCGGGTGGCATTCTTCTGGTGCCGGTCAAGGGCATTGTATACGATATTGATCCGGCCGCCTGCAAACCATTTGAAAAAGGGTTTGTTGCTGTCATCAAGCACCTTGTCCCATTTTTTAAACCAATCCAGTTTTTTGGCCTCGGCTGCCCAGAAACCTTCCCGGTCTTCGATGGAGCGTTGGTACAGGGCCTCATATTCCCTGACATTTGCCTTCCTGACAATGTCTTTGGGTGGAAAATAAAAATTTGTGGTGTTTTCGCTCTTATGTTCCATGTTGATACGTTTTGGTAACCAAAGATATAAAATTTAGTCGTTGCAACACACCGGCAACCAGCCTGAATATCTCCGGCCCGCGGCAGCTGCGATATTGGATGTTTTTTTAGTAACTTGCGGGCAAATAGCCTGAATCCTGTTCCCATGAAATGCTGCAAGGGATTTTTCTTTACGCTGAAGATGGACCTGCTGGTCTGCCTTTCGGCGCTTTCCTTGTCGTGCATCGCCTCAAAAGGAGGTGTGCACCCGTCGCCGGTCACGGTTGAATCGCTGGTCTTTACCTGTACGCCCATCACCGGCCCACTGGGCAACACCGTGGGGGTGACCATCCCGCTGAAACGGGCAGGCCGCCTGTTTTTAATCGAAGCCACCCTCGATCATGTTACGGGCAATTTCATCCTCGATACCGGCGCTTCGGGACTGGTGCTGAATAAAACCTACTTCCGCAACAGCATCCCTGTCGACAACGAGGAGGGAGGCGGCGTAACAGGTTCCACGGGACAGGTAAGCCGTACAACCGTGAAGCATTTGCAGGTGGCCGACCTGTCGTACCAGAACATCGCAGCGGATGTTACACCGCTCGGACATCTTGAAAACCGAAGGGGGGTTAAAATCCTTGGCCTTTTCGGGATGAGCATGCTGTTGAATATGGAGATGGTGATCGACCTGAGGAACAATGAATTGCAGCTGCTTAAACTTGATAAAAGCGGGAATACCGTTGAACCCGGTTTCCCGAAGATAAAGTTCGACATCATCCAGAGAATCGATGAGTATGGCAATATCATGTTTGTCAGGGCATCCATTGGCGGGAAAATGCTGGGTTTCTGCCTGGATACCGGCGCTGAATCGAACGTAATGAGCATCGACCTCCCGAAAAAGGCCCTCAGCACCATCACCATTACCCGGCGGTCGAGCCTGAACGGCGTTGGCACCGACGAAAACGAGGTGCTGTACGGTACGCTGAACGATTTTTTAATGGGAACCCGCCAGATCGCCACGATGGAGACCATCCTTTGCAGCCTTACCGACATGGCAAGACAATATGGATACCCGATCGACGGAATGCTGGGATATGACTTTTTTTCAAAAGGGAAGATCTATATCAACCTGATTAAAAAAGAGATTGGAATTTGCCTGAAACCGGAGGGAAAATCATGAGAATCAGCATAGGCGCGCTTCTTTCCTTCTTTCTCCTTTTTGTTGCACTGACCTGCAGGGCACAGCTCGATATCAAAAAGGTGTGCCGGCTGGAGGACGGTCGGCTTGTCTTTACCCTCGACTCGCGGTGGAACCAGGCACAACGCAGGGAGGTTTCGCACCTGTACGCCCTCGACAGCGCCCTGCTGGCCGATGCCTTTGCCCTGAAACCGGTGATCAGTGAAAAAAACAACAACTGGGTCACCCGTAAGGTTGATGACCGTTTTGTCGAGTTGTCGAAGGAACAACGGAAACCCGCCGCCGGCGAGACGGCCAGGAATAAAATCTTCCTCATCGACGATAAATCGGTTGACCTTTCGGTGGTCCAGGAACGGGAGTCGGTCCCGTTCGGCGTGAACCGCCTTACCCGCAACACGATCATGCAGCTGCCGGGCGGCAGGGTCCGGTTTTTTCTTCCCGGGCACCGCCAGTCGCAGTCGGTATGCATTTCGGGATCCTTCAACGGCTGGTCAACCCGGCAAACGCCCCTGATACGGAACGATTCGGGCTGGGTGATCACCCTGAAGCTGCAGCCCGGGAAGTATGCCTACAAATACATCGTCGACGGGAAATGGACAAACGATTCCTTTAACAAGCTCCATGAGGCCGACACCTATGGTGGCATTAACAATATCTTTTTCTGCTATAACCACCTGTTTGAACTGGGCGGCCACGAAAAGGCAGCCAGGGTTGTCGTTGCGGGAAGTTTCAACAACTGGAAGCCCGATGAACTCAGGATGATCCGTATACAGGGTACCTGGATGCTTTCGCTTTATCTCAGGGAGGGAACCCATGCCTATAAATTCATCGTTGACCAGCAATGGATCACCGACCCGGCCAACAAGGTGACCCGGCCCGACGGGAAAGGCAACCGGAACTCATTCCTGGGCGTCGGCGACACCCTCTATTTCAGGTTAACAGGGTTCACCGGCGCAAAGAGGGTTGCCGTCGGCGGAAATTTCAATCTCTGGAATGACGGCGAACTCTTCATGGAAAAAACGGAGAGCGGATGGCAGCTGCCCTATGTGTTGGCCGCCGGCAATTACGAATACAAATTCGTGATCGACGGCAAATGGATCACCGATCCTGCAAATCCTTACATCAGCGGCGGTGGCGATTATACCAATTCAATCCTGGTTGTCAAACCTAACCATGTCTTCCGGCTCGAAAAAAATGCCAATGCAAAAAAGGTTCTCCTTTCAGGCAGCTTCAACGGCTGGAGTAAACCGGGTTACCGGATGGCCGCAGAGAATGGCGTATGGACGCTACCCCTTTATCTCAAACCTGGAAAATACACCTACAAATTTGTGGTCGATGACAAATGGATCCTGGATCCGTCCAACGAACTGTGGGAGAATAACGAATTCGGAACCGGAAATTCGGTGTTATGGATTGAAAATGCAGTGCGTTAAAGGTTCTCCTTCTGAAAATTACGGCCGCATAATTACCTGTACTTCATTTCCCTGCGTGAGTGTCAGTTTGGCATAATCCTGAACGGCTTTGGTAGTCAGTTCCCTGACATTGGTTTCAAACCGTGTGATATGATCAAAACCGTAGAAGTAGTAGTCTGACAGGATGCTGCTCCACCACTGGTTTTCCTTCATGTCCTCGGGCCGCTGCTTGAGGAAATACTCCTTTGCTTTTTGCAGGTCGGTTTCGGAAGGACCTTTTTCGATCAGGTTTGTGATCTCCTTATGAACGATGCTGAGCAGTTTGTCGGCCTTGATGGGATCGGTATCAAACCTGACGGTGAACTGGAAATTGGGCTCGGGGTATTTTTCAACCGCCCAGGCAACCCTTACGCTGTAGGCCCCGCCTTCATCTTCGCGGATCGACTGCACATAGCGAAGCTCGAGGATATGGCGGATAGCGGCTCCCAGCAGCCGGTCGGTCGACAGGTAGTTGCATCGCCCGTTCAGGTTTACAAAAATGGTAGTGCGGGGCGTGGTGCTTTCATGACTGAAATCATTGACTGCCTTCCCTTTGGGGGGATGGATGCCATCGTCTTTGAAGGTTTCGGGGCCCTTCCCGGGAGCCAGGGAACCCAGGTATTTTTCAATGAGTGGTTTGACCTTTTCTGGATCGATTTTCCCAACAAAGAGAAAGGTAAAACTGCCGGGACTGGCAAACCGTTGCTGGTAGATGGCCTGTAATTTCGCCAGGCTCACCTGGTCGAGCGTTTCATAAGTCAAAGGGACTGCTCGCGGGTGGTGGTTGCTCATCATCGCGTCGATAGAGTCCGACAACGCCGTACGCGGGTCGGAGGCGGCATTGATATAAGCGGCCTTCTCCTTGTCCATCCAGGTCTTGTAATCGGTGGCATCCCACCTGGGGTGGGTGAAATAGAGATAGATCAGCTGCAGGGTGGTCTCCAGGTCTTTCGGAGAGGTACGCCCCGTCACCATATCCTGGTCCTTTGACAGTCCGATGGAAACATTGGCGCGTTTGCCGGCCATCATTTTGGAGAGCTCTGTGCGGGAGAGCGTGCCTACACCCATCTGGGTAACCCCGTCGGAAAACAGTTCGGCTGCATGCATCAGGTCGTCGCTCAGGTGTGAGGTGCCGCCCATGGCAAACCCGCGTACCATCAGCTCATCCTCCTTGATGTCGGTGGGTTTAAACACGATATGCATGCCGTTCGACAACACCCATTCGGTGGTCTGGAAGGTTTCGTTGGAGGAGGTGGTTGCGACTTTGCCCGGCACCGGCTCCCTGTCGATGAGGTTTTTACCGGCTATTACATCTACGTAAGGGTTGATGGGGGCCTTCTGATAGCTGTCGAGAACCATTTTGATCTCGTCGACCGTTGGAACCGTGATGCCGGCTTTGGCAGGACCGGTGATGGTGATCACCTGGTTTTCTTTGGTGATGTATTTCCTCGTCTCCTGGTTTACCTCATCGAGCGAAATCCCGGGAACCATGGCCTGTGCAAAGTTGAATTCAAACTCGACACCCGGGTTGGGGTTGTTGGTAAGGAAATTGCTGATATTCTGGTTGACCAGCTCGCGGTTTTTGCGCCTGTCGCGCTCCAGGAAGCGGGACTCGAAGTTCCGCATTACCTCCGCCTTGGCGCGTTCAAATTCGCCCGCGGTAAACCCGTACCGGTTCATGCGTTCCATCTCGGTAAGAAGGGCTGAAAGGGCCTCCAGCGACTTGTTGTTGGCAGCCTGGGCCATTCCCACGAAAGCATCTTTGCTGCGGGTAAACTGGCCATAATAGGAGCGGGCAAAGATAAATGGGGGATTTTCCCTGTTTGCCAGTTCCGACATGCGCTGGCCAAACATCGTGCTGATAAAGCCGCGGATAATCTGGAGCCGCATATAGCCGAGATTTTTGTCGGCGTCCCTGACGCCATCGTGCTTATAATAGATGTTGACCATCGTGCTGGTGGCCTCCTTGTCGGTAGCCGTTCCGATCAGCGGTTCCTTGTTGTCGGGTAAGCCGTATTCTTCTTTGGCGGTGGGATTCTGAGCCTTCGGAATACTGCTGAAGAGGTTTTTGATCTTGCCCTCCATCGCGTTCACATCGAAATCGCCAACCACGATAATGGCCTGCAGGTCGGGACGATACCACTTTTTGTAAAAATCCTTGATGGCTTCGTGTTTGAAATGCTTGATAACGGCAGTATCGCCGATTACATTGCGGATGGCATATTTTGAGCCCTTGTAGATCACAGGCGCCAGCTGGTTGCTCATTCGTTCACTTGCCGAGCCGTAGGTGCGCCATTCTTCGAGGATAACCCCCCGTTCAAGATCGATCTCCGAGGGTTCGAAGGCGATGTAATTCGACCAGTCGTGCAGGATCATCAGGCAGGTGTCAACCACACCTTCACGAAGCAGCGGCACGTTCGAGAGGTTGTACACCGTACGTTCAAGGCCCGTGGAGGCATTGACGTTGGTGCCGAATTTAACCCCGATGGTGGCAAGGTAATCGAGGATCCCCTTTTTCGGGAAATTGATGGTTCCGTTAAAGGCCATATGCTCGGTAAAATGGGCCAGGCCGTTTTGGTTATCCTCCTCCAGGATGGCCCCGACGTTGTGGGCGATATAAAATTCGGCCCTTTTTTCCTGTATTTTGTTGACCCTGATATAATAGTGCATCCCGTTTTCCAGCACGCCGGTGCGTATCTGCGGGTCGAGCGGCGGCAACTTTTTCAGGTCGAATGACTGGGCCATCATCCATGATGACAGGATAAGGAAAAGGACAAGCAGGAGAACTGGGCGATGGTTGATCTGTTTCATAGGATGTTTGTTGAATGTTGGTTTCAGGAATGAAGACTGGATGGTTGCAGGTTGATTTGTTACTGGTACAGGAATCGTTTGATACTCTTTTTCGGCGTCTTTTCGAATTCAGCCTGCGTGATCTCAAAACTGGCCACACGGGCGTATTTTGGAAGGTGGTGGTTCAGTTCATGGATATATTCCCCGAAAACCTGGGGCAGCTGCTCACGCGTCATCCCGGCGCTTTCCATGGCGTCGAAATCGGGATAGATCATGGCGATGAGTTTGCCTTCGCGGTCGGCAACCAGCGACTCCATCACCATAAAACGGTTGTTCAGCCTGGCTTCGATCTCCTCGGGATAGATGTTCTTGCCGGAAGGGCCGAGGATCATGCTCTTGCTGCGGCCTTTGATATAGATGTTTCCCTTTCGGTCGATCACGCCGAGGTCGCCTGTGTGCAGCCAGCCCGAAGGTTCCAGCACCGCCAGGGTCGCCTCTTCGTTTTTGTAATAGCCAAGCATTACGTGGTTTCCCCGCAACAGGATCTCTCCCGACTGATGATAGGGATGCTCGGAGTCGATCTGGACCTCGAGCTCATCGACCACCCTGCCTGAGGCCCCGGGTTGCGTGGTTTTCCAGGAGGCGTAGGAGATCAGCGGACCGCATTCGGTCATGCCGTAGCCCACGGTAAAGGGGAAGTTCATTTTCCTGAAGAAGTGCTCGGCCTCGGCATTAAAGGGAGCGCCACCAATGACCAGCTCGCGGAAGTTGCCGCCGAATACATCGATCATCTTCCGGCGGATCTTTTTGTAAACCAGGTTTTTCAGGAACGGGATTTTGATCATGAGCCTGACTTCGGGTTTGCGCAGGGCCGGCAGGATTTGTGACTTGTAGATCTTCTCGATGATCAGCGGGACCGACAGGATGAGGGCGGGACGGATCTCCTGGAAGGCCTGCATGATGATCTTGGGAGAGGGTGTTTTGGTCAGAAAGGTGATGTCGCAGCCCAGGCTGAAGGGAAAGAGAAATTCAAAGGCGCATCCGTAGGTGTGGGCAAGCGGCAGGAAGGAGAGGATCTTGTCGCGCGGATTCAGCGGCATGTTCCGGTGGGCATAAAGGATGTTGCCCAGGATACTCTTATGCTGCAGCACCACACCCTTGGAGAACCCCGTCGTTCCCGAAGTGTAGCTGATCACGGCAATGTCGTCGGGTGCGGAGGAGGGAAAGCTGACATCTTCCGGGAGGAGCGGTTTCCCGTGTTCGGTGGGTGTCGCGACGACCGCTGAGGGATCTCGCGAGAAGAGTACGGAATCATCCTGTATCTTCAGGATCTGCCTGACCTGGGGAACCGTTTGCGGGTCGAGATCCCTGAACATGCCCTCTTCCATGAAAAGCAGCACCGAATCGGAATGGGCCACGATCGACTGGATGTCGGCAGGCTTGAAATCGGGCAGGATGGGTACGATCACCGCGCCATAGGTGACCGCTGCCAGGTAGATCATCCCCCAATGGGCCGAATTCTTGCCCAAAAGGGCAATATGGTCTCCCTTTTGAACGCCGGCCGCCCTGAAAAATGCATGGATTTTTACAATACGTTCACCAACAGCCCTGTATGTGAATGAATCACCGCCGTAATCTGAAAGGGCCGTGAGTTCCCAGTTACCGCGGATGGCCGTCTCGAAAACAGCTATCAGACCGGTAGATTTTAAATTCATGAAACGGGAGTTTTAAGGTCCACTAAGTTCCGAAAAAATCCAATCGAAGGAGATTTTTTCGGAAAAAATATGGCTGATTATTTTACAGTCGCAACCCTCCACCAGGCAACCGTGCGGCTGAAGGCCTCTGCGGCGGAATACCTGGGCTCAAAACCGAAATCTCTCCTCGCCTTATCTGCGCTAAAGGTGAAATCGTTACAGGTATAGACCACCGCAAACCGGCTGAATTTGGGTGCATATTTTTTAACAGGCCTGGCAAGCAGGGCGACCCCCTCCGAAACCAGTCCCATGAAATAGGCCAGTCCGCGCGGGATCCAGATGTTTTTCGGCCATATCGGATAACCCGCCCCCTCGACAAAACGATCGAAAAAGGAGAAAAAGTTAGCCGGCGGCCCGTCGGTAATAAAATAGGGCTGGCCTGCAACAGCCGGGTTGCCTTCCAGCAGGGCCTTTGCCGCCAGCACATGCGCCCAGGCCATGTTGCCCACATACACATGCTGCGACCTGGAGGATCCGTTGCCCAGGCGCACATAGAATCCGCCTTTGGCCATCCTGATCAGCGACCCGATATGAAAGGGATCTCCCTCCCCGTAGATATCGGCCGGACGCAGCACGCAGGTGGTCATCCGGGCGGGACTGGTCATCCCGCCGCCAGCCTGGATTTCCATGCCGTTCGATTCGAGTACCCGTTTTTCCGACAGGTACTTGCTGCGGCAGTACATGTTGGGATGGCTTGCCGGGTAGGGGATGGTTTCGTCGATATCAACCAGCGACTTCCCGCCGAAAACGGCATCCAGCGAACTGGTATAGACCAGGTGACTCACCCCGTGGAGGCAGCATCCGCGGATCACATTTTCAGTGCCCCCGAAATTCACAGAAAGTACCTCCTGCTCCGGCCGGGTGCCCCAGTCAACCATCGCGGCAGAGTGGATCACCAGGTCGATGCCCTGGCATGCATCGCTTACCGCCTGTGCATCGCGGATATCGCCGGTAAGGCATTCAATCCGTTCGTCGGCGGGGCCTGCATAGGGAACAAGGTCGAAGATTCGCAGCAACGATGGCGGTAAAGGTGAGCTGGTGCCAAGCAGTTCGGCGGCAATGGCCCTGCCCAGGAAGCCGGAACCTCCGGTAATCAGGATTCGCGGCAATTTCTTGACAAGGGAGGCAGGTTGAGTCATGGGGTGCAGGTTGTTGTTAAAAAGCGCAAATGTAAAAACTCCTTTGTCTCTTTGTGTTTGATTTTAAAGAAACTTCAAGTAAGTTTGCATGTTCAATCTAATTTTCGGAAAATGAAGAAATTTTTATATTGGAGCCTGGCGATCCTGATCGTCGCGGCGGCGGCCTTTTCTTACTGGAAATACAGTTTCACCTACAGCGAGGGTAACCGTTCGGGGCTGCTGCAGAAATTCTCCTACAAGGGAACCATCTTTAAAACCTATGAGGGCGAGCTGATCCTCAACAGTATCAAGAGTAACCAGGATGTACCACTGGCCTCTGAGAAATTCTACTTTTCGGTGCCTGACAAGGCTGTTGCCGAACAGCTGCTGCATCTCGAGGGCACCGTGGTCGTGCTGCATTACAAGGAAAAAAACGGTATCCTTTCGTGGCGCGGGGATACCCGGTACCTGGTTGACAGCCTGGTAGCTACGCCGAAATAGGCTCACAGGAACTGGTTTGTTGCACTGCCAAGCCCTTGCGGGATAACCGTTTTACCATAACGGCATGTTGCCATTTGTTATTTATTCATGATCATCACCTATAACGCAATTATATGACCCAACAATCCGACTATCTAATCATTGGCGCCGGAATCATCGGCCTGGCCATTGCCCGTGAACTCAGATCGAGGTATTCCCAGGCCTCCATCACCATTCTGGAGAAGGAGCCTGATGTGGCTTACCACTCCAGCGGCCGCAACAGCGGCGTGTTGCATGCCGGTTTCTATTATTCGGCCGATTCGCTGAAGGCCAAATTCACCCGCGACGGCAATTTTGCCATGAAGGATTTCTGCCGGGAAAAGGGGCTGAAGCTGAATGAATGTCAGAAGGTGGTAGTCGCCAAAGACGAATCGGAACTGGAGCCTCTCTATGAACTCGACCGCCGCGGGAAACGCAATGGCGTCGATGTAAAGATCATCACCGCGGATGAGCTTAAGGAGATCGATCCCAATGCCCGCACCTTCAAATTTGCGCTCTACTCGCCCAACACCGCCACCGTCGATCCCACCGAGCTGAACAAGGCCGTGCGCGACGAGCTGCTCGCCTCCGGGGTGAAGATCGTCTTCAGCCAGGGATACAAACGGAAGATTGACGGGACTACCGTTGAAACCACAGGCGGGCTGACCTTTTCAGCGAAAAAGATCATCAACACGGCGGGTCTCTACGCCGACAGGATCGCCCGTGATTTTGGCTATTCGCAGCATTACACCATCATCCCCTTCAAGGGTATTTACCTGAAATATACCAAGAAGGACAAACCCATCAAAACCAATATCTACCCTGTTCCCAACCTGAAAAACCCGTTTCTCGGGGTACATTACACCATCACCGTCGACGGCACGATCAAGATCGGCCCCACCTCCATTCCCGCCTTCTGGCGAGAGAATTACAAGGGGATGGACAATTTCAGGGCGGATGAACTGGCCAATATCCTGGGTTGGGAAAGCAAGCTATTTCTCTCCAATGCCTTCGGATTCAGGGGGCTTGCCTTTGACGAGATGAAGAAATACAACAAATCCTATTTTGTCAACCTGGCCACCAGCATGGTCCACGACATCGACAAATCGGGATTTACCGAATGGAGCAAACCCGGGATCCGTGCGCAGCTGCTGAATACCAAGAGCTATGAGCTGGTGATGGATTTCGTGGTCGAGGGCGACAACACCACCATCCACGTGCTCAATGCCGTTTCGCCTGCCTTTACCTGCAGCTTCCCCTTTGCAAAATGGGTGGTGGACAATTACGTTGAAAAGGGATAACAGGTTTTTCAGGAATCATTAAAATCACAAACTATGGAAACAACATTTCGATTCAAACACGAAGACCTGATGGACTTTGTGGTTCGGTATATGTCGAGGCTGGGAGTTCCCGCCGAAGATGCAAAAATTGTTGGGGATGTGCTGATCTGCGCCGATATCCGCGGGGTTGAATCCCACGGGTTGCACCGGCTGGGTTCCTATTACGGGAACCGTATCAGCAAAGGCTGGATCGACCCGCTGACCCCGTTCAAAATCATCAGCGAAACCCCGTCAACCGCGCTGATCGACGGCGGTAACGGCTGTGGCCAGGTGGTATCGCACAAAGCCATGCAGATGACCCTGGATAAGGCCAAAACAGCCGGTATTGCGGCCATCACGGTACGCAACAGCAACCATTACGGCATTGCCGGCTATTATGCCATGATGGCCCTCAAACAGGATATGATCGGCATCTCGCTGACCAATTCGCAGCCGCTGGTGGCACCTACCTTCGGCAGGACCGCCGTGCTGGGCACAAACCCCATTGCCATGGCAGCCCCCTCCGATAAGGCCTATCCCTACCTGCTCGACATGGCTACCAGCGCGGTGGCCTATGGCAAGATCCAGGTATATGAAAAGAAACATGAACATATCCCCATCGGCTGGGGGATCGACGAGCAGGGCCAGGCTACCAACGACCCGTCGCTGATCAAGCCCGGCGGACACGGCGCCCTGCTGCCCCTCGGGGGAATGGATATCACCGCCGGCTACAAGGGTTACGGACTTGCCGTGCTGGTGGAGATCCTCTGTTCAGCCCTTTCGGGCGGCAAGTTCCTCACCCAGGTGGGAGGACCCGGCAAACCCGAACCTACCGGTGTTTCCCATTTCTTTATGGCCATCAACGTCGAAGCCTTCCGCCCGATCCTCGATTTCAAGCACCATATGGACGATATGATCACCCTGCTGAAACAATCGCCCCTGGCTGTCGGCCGCGACGAGATCATGGTAGCCGGGGAAAAGGAGTTCGAATATGCCGAATTCAACGAGCTCCACGGCGTACCGCTGATCAAGCCCATCGTCGACGACCTCATCATGGAGGGGGAGAAGATCGGCGTGCCGTTCAATTGCCCGCATGTAAACGAATAATTCACAGGAGATCCTTTTCGTATTAATTCATAACCCCTGGTGTTCATGCAATCCACCTGAACACCAGGTTTTTTTTTTCACATTTCAGACTTCACATTTCAGACTTCACATTTCACATTTCAGATTTATGTATTAACCCCTGATTTTTATCTTCATCTTTTATTTTATCGCATTGAACAATCTCGACAATTGTTCAACCTCTGAGTAGATCTCCTTCGTCATTTCAACATCAAGCAAGCTTATACGTAGGAGATAATCAAGCTAAACAGGGTTTCCCCACACTCCATGATCTGATTCACACCCGGGCGGATGATCCGGGAAACCTTTCTATCGTTCAATAGCCAATAAAGTTTTGCTGCCATCTGAATTGTTCTTTCACGCAGATGGTCGTTAAACCTTGATTTGTCCTGATTTTCCATTGTGGCCATCCTTTTTTATGATCATCAGGAATATAGCATAAAGGGGAAGGGTTTGTTGAGGAGGCATCTGAATGGAAAATCTGAAATCTGATCGGTGCGAAATCTGAAATAGGGTACCCGGGTTTCCGGCCTCTGCCATTCCGGGTTTATCAAACCGTGTCGGTCGGTAATCGCCGAAACCGCTCCATTATCCGCCCAACTACCCGGTATCTTCGTTATAAAATTAATAAATTAGTTGACAAACTAAAAATATAGTTGTATCTTTGTCCTGGAAATTCGAAACTGTCTTATTTTCAAAATCATGATTAACATTAACCACAATGACACAATGATTTACACAATGTTCACAATGTGGCTCATGGTGTACATTGTGCCTTCTTTGTGCCATTGTCGTGAAAATAAACGCATTGATTAAGGTAACTGGATTTTTGATTAATGTTATGATACCTGTTAAATAGGTTAAGGATCATAACAGGCATTATAGCAGCCAATCAAAAAACCAAAATCTAAAAACCCTGTCAGCGGCATCCCATGAAAAGCATCATTTCCTTAGCGCCTTTTGTTATCCTCAGCCTCCTCCTTACTTTAGTTCAGCCCGTGAAAGGTCAGTCGGCCGACGACCTGAACCATGTAAAGCAGCTGATGGAGAATTTCAGGTACGACGAGGCAACCCAGGCAGCCGACCGTTTCCTGCAGGCCGACAGCAGCAATACGGCCATGCTGCTCCTGAAAAGCGCTTCCCTGGCGGCCGTTAACAAATACCGTGAAGCCAGGTCCGTGCTGGTCAGGGTTGTCAGGGTCGATTCTGCCAATACCAGGGGGTGGTTTAACCTTTCGGGTATATACCGTCAGCTGGGAAACTTCGGGATGGCGGTGTTTGCCTGCAACCGTGCCATCGCGCTTGATCCCGCAAACCGTTACTTTGCCCAGCAGCTTGCCTCCCTTTACTATGGCAACGATGAGTTTGAAAAGGCGAAAAATGTGCTCCTGCCGTTGTACCGCTCCGACACCCTTGATTTTTACCTGGTGAAGCAGCTTGGCAACTGCTATGCGGAACTTAAACGGCCCGATTCGGCCATCTTCTGCTACAGCAAAGCATTGGCGCTATATCCCTCCGATGCGGTGGTCACGGGGAAACTCATCAACCTCTATGTCAAAATAAAGATGCTGCAAAAGGGGCTTGACATTGCCGACCATTACCTGTTGCTCGATTCGGCCAATACCGGCATCCTGCAGTTAAGCGGTTTTTGCCGGTACCTGCTGAAGGATTACACAGGCGCCGAGCTGCGGTTCCTGCAGAGTGCCATTCTGGGCGACGATTCCAGGTTTTCGCACAAGTACCTTGGCCTCAGTTATTATAAGCAGGAGCGCTACGAGGAGGCTGAGCCTCACTTCCGCCAGGCTTTCCGCATGGATACCACCGATTCGGAGATCTGTTTTTATTACGGGGTAACCGCCTACAGGTCGATGCTGACCGACACGGGGCTGGTCTATCTGAACCGGACCCTGCGGCTGCTGATGCCCCCGACGAAGTTTATATCAGCGCTCTATACCGAGCTTGCCGGGGCCTGGAACGCGAACCACCGCAGCGATACTGCCCTGGTCATCCTGAAGATGGCGCATGACAATGACCCCGCCAACGACCTCTTCCTCTTCCGCATTGCTTACCAGTACGACTACTTCCTCAACCAGCCCAAAGAGGCCCTGGCCTGGTACCGGGAATACCTCCATTCCTTTAAGGATGCTGCCGGTGACAAACTTACCCCGCCACCTCAGGTTCGTGCCGGCACAAACCCATCAGAGAGGGAAAATGGCGGGAACCCCGGCGAGGAACCGGCTGCCGGGCTGAACATATCGCATCCCTACTCAAACAGGGACTTTGCCGCAAGGCGAATCGAAGAATTGCAACATCAGGGAAAAAACAATGTACGATGAATAAACAAAAACAACCCATCCGGGAACTTACAAAAGCCGAAGAACAGGTGATGCAGATATTGTGGGAAAAACAACCGGCGCTGGTGCATGACATCCTGACGGGGTTTCCCGGGCCCAGGCCCGCCTATAATACGGTATCTACCATCATCCGGATCCTTGAACAGAAGGGTTTTGTGGGGCACAAGGCTTATGGACGCACGCACGAATACTTTACCCTGGTAAGCAAGGATGAATATTCCAGCGCCCATTTCAGCAATTTCCTGAACAACTACTTCGGGAATTCCTTCAAATCGCTCGCCTCCTTCTTTACGTCGGAGAAGAAGATGACCCTCAGAGAACTGGAAGAGATCCAGCAGGTAATTACCGCCGAAATTGAAAAACAAAAACAATCAAAGTCATGAATGCGCTCCTGTTTTACCTGTTACAGTCGTCGGTCGGCCTGGGCACCCTGTTCGGGGTATACTGGATCTTCCTGCGCCGCGATACCTTTTTCCAGATGAACCGGATCTTCCTGATCCTCACCGGGCTTCTCTCCTTGGTGGTCCCGCTGATCCCCTTGCATCAGCTGCTTTGGGCGCCCGCCTCCACGCTGGTGGTGCTGCTCGAGCCGGTGCTCATCACCCCTCACAGGATGGAACAAACGGTAATCAGCCACCTGCAGTGGTTCGGGATCGCACAAATTATCTATTTTACCGGTGTGACCATCTTTCTGGTCAGGTACGTGGCCCGGGTGGTGCAGCTGTCGATGCTGGTGCACCGTTCAAAGGTCCGGTGGTCGGGCGGCATCCGGCTGGTGTCGGTTGACTGCGGTTATGCCCCCTTTTCCTTTTTCAACATGATCTTTATCCATGAAGGCATGATGATGGCCGAAAACCGGGAGGTGATCCTGGCGCACGAAAAGATCCATATCCGGCAGGCACACTCCTTCGACCTTATCCTGGCCGAACTGCTGATCATCGCCCAGTGGTTCAACCCCTTTGCCTGGATGATCCACCGCGAACTGAAAATGGTCCATGAGTACCTTGCCGACGAAGGGGTCATTAAAAAAGGGGTTCCCCTTGCCGGCTACCAGCAGCTTATTCTGAACGAAACCCTGGGAATCCAGGTCAACAACCTTACCAATAATTTCAACGTCTCACAAATAAAAAAACGAATTCTTATGATGACACAAAAGCGCTCAGGGAGGTGGGCCATAGGCAAGATCAGCTTGGTCCTTCCCGCAGTTATTTTACTTGGCCTGCTCTTTTCGGCCGGTACCCTCAGCCCGGCACTGTCACAGGAAAAGAGCAAACAGGAGCCTAAAAGCATGGGCATCCCTGTAAAAGCCGGCGATACCATCCATAAATACGCTGTCCCCGACAAACAACCCGAATACCCCGGCGGAGAAGAGGTCCGGAGGAAATTCCTGGTGGAAAACATCAAGTACCCCGAACTTGCCATGAAGAACAATGTCAGGGGAAAGGTCTTTGTTTCGTTCAATGTTGAACTTGACGGTTCTGTCACCCAGGTAAAGGTCCTGAGGGGAATCGGCTCCGGCTGTGACGAAGAGGCCGTCAGGGTGATAAAAATGATGCCCAAATGGATACCGGGCGAACTGAAAGGGAAACCCATCGTGACAAATTTTGTCATCCCGATCAAATTCGAACTGGAGTCAAAAAAGAATGAGAAGCAGCAGCAGATCAAATTCCAGGCGGTGCCTGCCGATAGTCCTAAAAAATAGCGGTCATTCCGCCGGATTATGCGACCCAAACTCCTGGAGTCGATGCCTGGTAGGGTCTGCCATGGTGATCCGCTGCCGGAATGACTGCAACTCCCGGTCGGCCGTTACCTTTGTACTCCTTCACAGATCGGAACATATCCTGAATTCATGTTCAGGAAATCATGGGACAAAGGACCATCCGGAAAAATCAAACAGAAACGAAATCAAAGTTCCTCAGGTTTGTCGTGCCGGACGGGCCGAAATCATCGATGGATCAATTGGCTCTCCATGCAGGGATCCGTTGCAGGTGATCGGAACCCGGGTTACGCAGTTATACTACCTGCCGGAATAATGGAATAACCATGTCCAAGCAGGTATTCCGCCTCATGAAGCGGTGATTTTTCTTTGTTGCTTTCTTTTGATGGCAGCAAAAGAAGGAAAAAGTGTAAACAAAAAAATGGCGGTTAATTGCCTGTTAAATTTTATAAGCATCCGGGTACCGTAACCGATTCATTTACATTAACCACAATGTTCACAATGATTTACACAATGGCCACAATGGGATTCTTTGTGTACATTGTGCCACCATTGTGCCATGGCGGTTAAATTTAACCCTGTTTTTAAAAGGCAAGCAGTCTCTGATTCATTTTCAGCTCTAAATATTCATATTTCCATCACCGGGATAATCGTGTTCAACCAGATTATGTAATTTTGCAGAACGCTGCCCGACAGTCAGACAGAAATACCAATTCCGGGATTTTTACGTTTATGTCAGGTTAATCAGACTACATGAAGAAAAACAATGCATATTTGCCCATCCTGTTTGCCCTTGTCCTTTCAGCAGGCATCATCCTCGGGATCTTCCTGGGCAACCGGGCCGGCAGCCTGAACCCTTTTCATTCGAACCGCGACAAGCTGAAGGAGGTGATCACCTATATCCACGACAATTATGTGGATACCATGAGCCGGAAGGTCATCGAGGAGAAGGCCATCAACGGGCTGCTCGAGAAACTCGATCCCCATTCCGTCTATATCTCCGCCGATGATTTTCATATGGCCAACGACCCGCTGCTCGGCAGCTTCGACGGCATCGGTGTTCAGTTCCGCATCGAAAATGATACTGTCACGGTTGTCAATCCCGTTTCGGGGGGCCCCTCCGAAAAGCTGGGCATCCGCGCCGGCGACCGCATCGTAAAGGTCGACGGGAAGAAGATCGCCGGCATCAAGATCTCCACCAATGATGTGATGCGCAAACTCAAGGGACCCAAGGGAACCAAGGTTACCGTCTCCATCTTCCGCCGCGGCACCGGCGGGCTGGTCGATTTTACCATTACCCGCGACGTGATCCCTACCTACAGCGTCGATGTAACCTATATGGCCCGCCCCGGCATCGGTTATATCAGGCTGAGCAACTTCTCGAAGAGCACCCATGAGGAGGTTCACAAGGCACTGGAAACCCTGATCAAGGCCGGGATGAAGAAGCTTATCCTCGACCTCCGCGGCAATGGCGGGGGTTACCTGCAGGCCGCCATCGACGTGGCCGACGAATTCCTCGGCAAAGGGCAGCTCATCGTTTATACCCAGGGGAGTCATCACGAACGCGAAGTTGCCAATGCCACGGCCGACGGCCTCTTTGAAAAGGGCGACCTGGTGATCATGGTCGACGAGGGCACCGCCTCGGCCGCCGAGATCGTCAGCGGCGCCATCCAGGACCATGACCGCGGCACCATCCTTGGTCGCCGTACCTTTGGCAAGGGACTCGTACAGGAGCAGCTCGATTTCAAGGATGGCAGCGCCCTGCGCCTTACCGTATCGCGATATTACACCCCCACCGGGCGGTGTATCCAGAAATCGTACAAGGACGGGCTGGAGGTCTATAACAGCGACTATTACCACCGCTTTATGAGCGGCGAGCTGGAACACGCCGACTCGATCAAATTCCCCGATTCGCTGAAGTTCAAAACCCCCAAGGGCAAAACCGTATATGGCGGTGGCGGTATCATGCCCGATATCTATATCCCCATCGAAAAGGATTCAACACTGGCCTACTACAACCTCTGCATCAACAAGGGGCTGGTCTACCAGTTTGCCTTCGACTATACCGACCGGACACGGGCGCAGCTGTTGCATTTTAAAACCGGCGAGCAGTTCGAACGCGGGTTTACGGTTACCGGGCCCATCTATGACGAGTTTGTGAACTATGCCGAAAAAAAGGGAGTCAAACGCAAGGGAAACAACCTGCAAAAGGCCGACCTCTATGTTAAAACCATGCTGAAAGCCTATATCGGCCGTAATCTTCTCGACAACCCCGGCTTTTACCCGATCCTGAATTCAATCGACCCGGCCTATAACAGGGCGATACAGGAACTTTCAAAAGGGAAATGAATATTGAATAAAGAACACGGAATATCGAATATTGAATATCGACACCAAATATTGAATGTTGAATAAACCACAATGACACAAAGAAATGCACAATGAACCCAAAGTACTTCATTGTGAACATTGTGCAAACCATTGTGAACATTGTGGTTACATTGAATGTGTTTAAGATGGAATCAGGATTCTGATGGTTATCGACAAAAAATAATACAGACGCTTAAATTTTTCCTTAATTATTAACCTTTAAATCTTATCCTTATGATTCACGAATTGCCTAAATTGCCTTATGCCCAGGATGCACTGGAACCCTATATTTCAAAGCGGACCATCGAATTCCATTATGGAAAGCATCACCAGGCCTATGTAAACAACCTGAACAAACTGATCGTGGGAACAGGGTTTGAAAACGCCTCCCTCGAAGATATCGTTCGTACTGCCGGCGGCGGCATCTTCAACAACGGCGCCCAGGTATGGAACCACACCTTTTACTGGAATTGCCTCACCCCGCAGGGCGGCGGTGAGCCGGGTGGCGCCCTGGCCGATGCCCTGGTAAAGAACTTTGGATCGTTCGGCGAGTTCAAAGAGAAATTCTCCACGGCAGCTGCAACCCTGTTCGGTTCGGGCTGGGCCTGGCTGATCAGGAAAGAGGATGGCAGCCTGGAGATCGTGCAGGAGAGCAATGCCGGCAACCCCCTGAAAACGGGCGCTACACCGCTGCTTACCTGCGACGTGTGGGAACATGCCTACTACCTCGACAAACAGAATGTCCGCCCCGATTACATCGCCGACTTCTGGAAACTGGTCGACTGGAGCGCGGTTGCAGCAAGGTAATCCTGACCGGTTAATTTATTGTTTAAAACGGGGCGCAGTGCCCCGTTTTTTATTGGGATGTGCTGGAGTATAATCCTATTTCCCGATATACTTCGGGTATTTCACCCCTACATCCCAGCTTACCCTGTTTGCCAGATAGATGATGTCGCCCTGCCGGGTTGTTTGTGACGGAAAAGTGAAAGACCAGAGAAAATCGGCTGCTGCAGGTCCGTCGTTATTCAATGGTTTTGTCTTGAAAGTGGTATCGTTGGAAATGGAATAGCCCCCGGCAGGAAGCATATATTTGTTCCCGTAAATCAGATGCCAGGTCCCGTCCACATACATTTTAAAGAATTTGTACTTAACAGCAGTATCGGAAATTGTGAAAGTGTTTTTTAATACGAAACTGGAGTCATTAAATGTACAGATATCGGCCATGATTGCGGTATAAAAATTGATCGTAGTAAGCTTATTGACAGGATCGTACATGTAAATGATACCGTAATTCATTGGCGCCGTCAGTGAATCAGAAAAAAGACCACCCAGCCGATGATAGTCAACCTTGCTGATCACACCGCCGCATTTGTCGGCCGTTGTTGTTGTTGAATCCTTGCTGCTTTTTTCACATGCTGAAAAAACAAGCAGAATTCCTGAAGTTAAAAGCAGGATTTGAAGGAGGTTTTTCATGTCTATTTTTTATGGTTTTGAAATAAAGATGAGGGCCAACCCTTTTGAATGGAACAGTATACCAAAATTAATAAGAAAAAAATCACATCCTGAAGGTGTGAATTCATTTTTTCTCCCTGATAAGGAAAATCGTATTAATCTCGAAAAAGCGGGGATGAAAATTGTTATAAATAGAATTGAAAAGGAAATACAAAAGCTAAAAGGTTCATCTTTGACGATAATGGACATGACGGTCGATAAACAAAAAACAAATAACAAACATCCCCAGTCCGTCATGTAAGACTAAAACGCATAACCAATTTTACAATTCACCCCATCATCATATATTTGTTCCATCACTTCCGATTCAGTATTTCCAACCACCAGAACCGGAAAATCCTCTAATTTTACAAAACAACTCTTGTATTGTATTGATTGTGAAATATATTCTGGGTTCACCCAAATGTATCCATAATTCTGACTCGATACCTGAATGTCACCCTTGAATTTCGAGATAGTTTTATCACACGCTATTAATTTATCAATGATTCCACGTAGATAGAAATATTGACATTTAATCTTTTTGTCCCCACCTGGAGTGAAGGAAGTATCCTCCGTGATCAAACCATATTTATCGTAAATAACAGAACGAGACAGGTATTCAACTCCTTTCCCACTATGAGAATAGGAGTGTTCTACACAGATTTTATCTTCATCTGAACTTCTAAATCTGAAATGGGAAATCATAGGCATCAGGAGGTACAATCCAACCGAATAGGTTAACTGTTGGTAGTAGTTTGGATTGGAATTTTAAACTTTTTGTCCAATTTCAATTTATAAAGCTCCTCTTGGAGTTGGAGAAGGTACACAGGTTGAAAATCCACTTCAAATTACCCGTATTTCAACTTGGGAATGGGGTCAAAAAAGAAAAGTCGGACAAGTATCTTATAGCAAACCCTCAGGAAACCCCCGTCAATCAACCCGACCAGAAAACACCCCTTCCATACTACTCCACGGTCACCGACTTGGCTAAATTCCTGGGCTGGTCGACGTTGCAGTTGCGCATCACGGCGATATGGTAGGAGAGGAGCTGCAGGGGGATGGTGGCCAGCAGCGGGATCAGCATCTCCTCGGTGTCGGGGATCTCGATGTAATGGTCGGCAAGCTGTTTCACCGACTCGTCGCCTTCGGTGATGATGGCGATGATCTTGCCCTTGCGCGCCTTCACCTCCTCGATGTTGGTGATCACCTTTTCGTAGATCCCACGGCGGGTGGCGATAAACACAACCGGCATATGCTCGTCGATCAGGGCAATGGGGCCGTGTTTCATCTCGGCGGCAGGATAGCCCTCGGCATGGATGTAGGAGATCTCCTTCAGCTTCAGCGCACCCTCGAGGGCGACGGGGAAGTTGTAGCCCCGGCCGAGGTATAGTGAGTTCTTCACATCTTTGTAGATCATGGCAATCTCCTTGATCTTTTCATTCAGTTTGAGGATCCGCGTGACCTTTGCCGGGATTGAATCCAGCTCGAGCAGCAGTTTCTGGAAATGGGATTCGGGGATCGTCCCCTTTTTCTGGGCAATCAGCAATCCCAGCAAGGTAAGCACCGCTACCTGGGCTGTGAAGGCCTTGGTGGAGGCAACCCCGATTTCGGGTCCTGCGTGGGTATAGATGCCCGCATGGGTGGCCCGCGCGATGGAGGAGCCCACCACGTTGCAGATGCCCAGCACCGTCGCGCCCTTGGCCTTTGCAAGGTCGATGGCAGCCAGGGTGTCGGCCGTTTCGCCCGACTGCGAGATGGCAATCACCACGTCGTCTTCGGATAAAACAGGATTGCGGTAACGGAACTCCGACGAGTATTCAACCTCCACGGGGATCCGGGCACAATCCTCAATCAGGTATTCGCCCACCAGACCGGCGTGCCACGAAGTGCCGCAGGCGGTGATGATGATCCGCTTGGCATTCATCAGCTTCTGGCTGAAGTCACGGATGCCGCCCAGCGTAACAATGCCCTGGTCAACGTGCAGCCGGCCGCGCATCGAATCATAGATCGAACGGGGCTGCTCATAGATCTCCTTAAGCATGAAATGGGCAAACCCGCCCTTTTCAATTTCATTCAGGCTCATGGCCAGTTTCTGGATATAGGGGGTATGATCCTGGTTGCGGATCGTTTTGATCTTTAATTCGTGATCCCGTTCAATAATGGCAATCTCCTCATCATTGAGATAGACCACGTTGTCGGTATATTCAATAATGGGGGTGGCATCGGAAGCGACAAAAAATTCACCTTCGCCGATGCCGATCACCATGGGGCTGCCTTTACGGGCTGCAATGATCTTGTTGGGGAAATCCTTGGCCAGGATGACGATCGCATAGGCGCCGATCACCTGGTTGAGGGCGATACGAACCGCATCTTCAACGGCCACCTTTTCGTTATTCATGATATCCTCGATCAGGTGAACCAGCACCTCGGTGTCGGTGTCGCTGGTGAACGAATAGCCGCGGTTCTTCAGCTCGCTGCGCAATACGGCATAGTTTTCGATGATGCCGTTATGGATCAGGGCAATGGTTTTATTCTGGGAAAAGTGAGGATGGGCATTGATGGTGTTGGGTTCGCCATGGGTGGCCCAGCGGGTGTGCGCCATGCCAATGGTACCTGAAATGTTTTCCCCTTCGACGAATTTCTCGAGGTCGGCCACGCGACCTTTGCACTTGAAAATCCGGATATCGTCATTCAGCAGGCAAACCCCGGCACTGTCATATCCGCGATATTCCAGCCGGTGCAACCCCTTGATCAGGATGGGATACGCTTCACGGGGTCCGATATAGGCAACTATTCCACACATAAGCAGGTTGTTTTAACATTGTTTCTGACGCAAATTACCGGAAGATATGCTAAAAAGATCGACCGTTTTCTTCCGGAAAAAACCAAAGGTAAATCAAACTAATGTAAAATTGTATAGGTAACTTTCAGGTGAAACCGGTTGGCTCCGAATTGTTTATCGGTTCCGTTCAGCACGATCCGGTTCGGGGAAAGGATACTGGCAATCGGATTGTCGACAACCAGGTATACATCGAAATGGGTGGAGTATGCATTTTGAATAATCTTCTGCATATGCTGTGTGATACGGAAACGATAGGTCCGTGTTGTGGGGTTGTAACTCCCGCCGAAATACCCGGTACCTTCATTCAGGTCCACCATATTGGCGATCCGGCCGATACTGTCCTGCCGCAGGAGCAATAGCGAGGTGGGCGGGGCGAAGGTGGTGTCGCTCTCCTCATTTTTTATTTCCAGCATGGCCTCGTTGATTGCAATCTTCTTGCCTTTTCCCAGGTTTTTCATAAAGGGGAACTTGACCTTTACCTTCACGCCGGCCATTCCCTGCAGGAATAACTGCCGGGTACCCTGCGACGAGTCGCGGTTGATGATCTGCTGCCTCAGACCGGTGCTGGCCTCAAGGTAGCTGTTGTGGTCGACATGGGTAAAACGGCCGCAACTGGTGTTGATCGGGATGTCGAAGTTCAGCGAATCGTTTTTAGGATCGGTCTGATTATGGTAATAGACCACCATTTTTGATAACCCTGAAGTGATGCTGAAATTAAGGATGGCGCTGTGCGAGTTGGCGGGCGTCGACTTGATAAGGAGTCCCTTCATGAATGCAAGGAAGGCTGTATTGGTTGCCAGTGAAGCTGTCGGAGCCTGCAGGATCTTGTTTCCAAGGTATTTGCTCAGGTTGCTCAGGTTGATCCGAAGGTGTGGCGCCACTTTTGAGCGGTATACCTTGACACTGTCGGATGGTTTGGGGGTGAAATCCTGGTCGGCGAGCAGGGTGGGATAGCTCTTCAGGGTTTTGTTGGTATAATAGATGCTGTCGTAATGCAGGTCCTCGCTGAGCTCGTAAACCTTCACATTTTGAGAGGCAAGCGTGTCGCCGTAATGGCTGCTGTACTGCAGCATCAGCACCAGGGAGTCAAGTGTGGGACTCTTGCCGAAATCCACTCCTTCCGACGAAAGGAGGAGTTGCGTATAGATACTGGCCGTGATTCTTCCAAAAACAGGATCCAGCATCGACCCGAGGGTCAGCAGGGTCGATTTATCAGAGCGGATGGAGTCCTGCCTGACCGAAAAGGCTTGTACGGTGCAGGTATCCGTTACCTTGATGTTGAGCGTGTCGGTTGATGGCAGCAGGGCGATGCCGACCTCGTAAGGATCTTTTTTACAGGAGAACAGAACCAGGACGAGCAAAATGCCCGTCAACAGAGTAGCCGGAAGTTTGGAAAGGATCGGGTTCAATAGATTCGTATTAATTTCAGTTAATCCACGATTACATGATCATTTACCATGACCTCTTCATAAAAATCATTATAGGCATCCACGTAACGGTCCATGGGCTGATATTCGAGGTATGGTTTGTCGGTTTCCTTCAGGTAGCTTACCAGTTCGGGATTCACCTTGGGGGAGCCGATGATCACCCCGTCCGAAAAGTCAATGGCTGCCTTAATAACACTAACGTAGTTCGCGCCCTTATAGTGTTTGAGATCTTTGGTATTGATCCCTTCGAGCTTGATTTTATTTGCAAAGTCCTTATGCATAGGCTCTTCAAAATCATCATCGTAAATGGAATAGATGACTTTGGTGTCGCTGAAGAGCGGGTTGTCGCAATAGGCTTTTTTAATATAGATCGGCACCAGGCTGGTAATCCACCCGTGGCAATGGACCACGTCGGGACCCCAGCCGAGCTTCTTTACGGTCTCCAGGACACCCCTTGAGAAAAAGATGGCCCGTTCGTCGTTATCGGCAAAAAATTTGTTGTTCTTGTCATGCAGCGTATATTTCCGCTGGAAATAGTCTTCGTTGTCAATAAAATAGATCTGCATGCGGGCCTGCTGGATGGAGGCCACCTTGATGATGAGCGGGTGGTCGGTATCGTCGATGATCAGGTTCATGCCTGATAAACGGATCACTTCGTGCAGCTGGTTCCTTCGTTCGTTGATGCTGCCATAACGTGGCATGAATGTACGGATCTCCCTGCCCTTTTCCTGGATCCCCTGCGGGAGGTAACGTCCGATGGTTCCCATTGGACTCTCTTTCAGATATGGGGTAATCTCCTGCGCAACAAATAAAACTTTCGCTTTTTCCATGTTTTTCCTCTCGGTTTGGTCCCTATTTGAAATTCGTTTGCAAAGATAGTAAAAATTTTTCAGATAATTTCCAAGCGAAAAGTGTAAAATAATGATTCATATTCGATTAGAATTTTTTTATTAACAATTTGAAAAATAATGTCAATTCCCGTATTACCTTTTACTTGCAAAACCGATTAACCATAAAAGTTGAATGAAAAAGGAGGTTAATCAAAAACGGATGAGGCGTTGGAAAACCGTTCCCCGGGAGGGAGGGGTTTTCGGGAAGCCCGACCCTGCTTCCGGAACAAACAGGTCACCGCACCCTGATCGCGGAATGATCAGCAATAACACGACCCTAAAAATTTATCTGCCATGAAAAAACTGGTCCTTTTCAGCCTGGTTAGCCTGATGCTGGTTGCCGATGCAATCCAGAGCCGGGCTTCAGTAGTGGTTTGCACAGCTCCATGTGGTATTTGGATTAAATTCGAATTATGCTTTCATCGCCCTAAATTGCTCTGTAAATCTGGCTTTGGCATTTGCATGGATGTCACCGCCGGTATCGACAATCCGGGGCCTGTCGCCGATAAGGCGATGTGTCCCGTAAAAGCGATGATCAACGACCGCAACCAGCTGGTACTGGAGGTCACGGCCGAAGCCCTTGCCAACTATGAGTATGGCGCCGCACTGCCCAATTTCAAGGATAAAACGGCGATCACGCTCGAGGAACCCTACACTTTGTCGCCCGGCACCTCTAAAGCGCTTGGTTCATTGTCACCCGTTACCATCAAGGCGGGAACCTACCCGGTTTCCTTTGCAAACGGGATTTATACTGTTGTCTTTCAATTGTAGCGATCCCTGCCGGATGGCTGCCTTTATCCCGGGCAGCCATCCGGTGTTTAACCAATGTCCCGAAACCCATTTAAACCCAGTCGCATGAAATTGCCATAAATACAACGTTATAGCAAACCGTGAATGATAATTTTTGGCTATTTCATATGGCCCGAAAAAATAAATATAACATATGAAAACACTGGTTACATTATTGAAAGTACTCATGGTCGTTTTCCTGCTGTCGGCAGCCCCTGGATGCAGGGTATACACCCATCTGATGTACGGGATGACCCAACCCAAAGAGCAAACGCCTGAAGACCTGGTAGGTTTTCTCGAAAAAAACAAATTCCCGGCCACCAGCCTGTATATGTTTGTCGACTCGGCATCCTATGTGCGGATGATGAAACACCCCGTATTGGGTAAAAACCTGCTGACCCATATGATTTTTACCCGGAACGGTATCCTGCTCATGCGGGATACCACCAACTGCCAGTGGTGGGGTGCCGAATTCATCAGGAAATTGCACCCCGACTCCTCCTACCGCACCACCCCCGGCCTGCTTGTTGACGAGGTACTGGCCCAAATAAAGCCTTTCGGTAAATCATTGCCACCCGACACAGTTGGGAAAAACCCTGACTTTACCATTATCGTTACCTGGGCAAGATTCCTGGGCAAATACAATTACCGGCTATTTGACCTGGAGAAGGCGGTCACGGCAAACAAAAATGCCAGGATCAGGCTGATCTGGCTCAATATCGACATGCAGAAAGAATGGCATCTTACCCGGCATCATAAGGTTTCGGTTCGGTAGGTGGTATCCTTTGGGAGGGTCATTAAATGATGATAGATAGGGTAAATCAACGGGCGGGTGATGATGGCAAGAAATGGCTTTGTGGTTGTCGTGGGACTTATCCTGGTTCCCTCCATTGCCTTCGCCCAGCCAAAGGTTTGGTTTGATTCGATGGCAGTGGTCAACCTGGGCTGCCTGGCACCTCCCGGGACCCGGATGGTTAGTTTCAGGGTCCTCCAGGATGTCGATTATTCCATCAGCTGTTCCGGCCAGTTTTTCTGCAACAGGCCTCATGAACGAAACCTCAGGGAGGTGATGCTGCTGCAGCATTTCAGATACCAGTCGGCCATCAGCAGCGAAACCAGATTTAAAATTGTCAATTCCGTTGTCCAGGAGCTTGGAATCGAATGTTTCATCGACAGCATTACGCGTTTTCAGCCGGATGAGAACACGATGATCACCCGGGCTGAATACAGCGTTACCCGCCACCTGCTGTTTTCACTGTTTTCACAGATGACAACCCGGCTGTTCAACACCTATGTTTATTCTGTAACCCAGAACGGGAACCGTTGCAGGGCGCTGAACGGATCGTTTCTGACACCCCTGCTCTGGACCTTTTCGGGCGGACTTGCCTGGACGGTCCCCGGCTATGCCACCCTCGACTTTGGCGCCACCTCCGGGAAAATTACCTGGGTCAGGGACCGGGGAATTTACGATCAGCTGAAGGTTGCCAGTTTCTACGGGGTTCCAAAGGGAAAAAATCATGCCTTCGAATTCGGGCTCAGCATGCATATGCTGGTTGATCACGATTTTAAAAATCGCTTCCACTGGCATTGCGACCTGTTGCTGTTTAAAAACTATCTGAAACCTGTCGACCTTACCCTGACCAACCAGGTCGGCATCAACATCAACAAATTTATCAAAACCAGTATCCGCACGCATGTTACCTATGAATCGACGGTGAGTAAGACGCTGCAGGTCGAAAACCTCATCACCCTGGGATTCAGCTTTTCCTTTTAACCTGTGAAAATATTAACAGGATGGACCGTTTTGTGTTTGGAAAAAAAGTAATTTTGCTCCTCCAATTCTCAACCCGCTATGTTAAAGATCACAAAACATCCGATTCTGGAGATTCAGGAAACAGCAAAGTCACTGTTTTTATTTGAAGGACAACAAGTCACCGGCGAAAAGGGATTTACCATTGCCGCGGCCCTGCACCAAGCCGGCCACCCTGTCCACAGCCATAGTCTGACCAACCGCGAACGCAGCCTTGAATGCGGGATCGGCAAGTGCGGCGCCTGTGAAATGCTGGTCGACGGCCAGATCAAACGAATCTGTATTACCGTGGTCGATGGCGTGAAGGAGGTGAAGGAGATCCCCCATGATTACGCGCCTTACAGTGTTCCCGTAAAAAAAGATGTAGCGGTGAATGTCTACAAGACCACGGTAGCCATTATCGGGGCGGGCCCCGCCGGACTGGCAGCCCGTGAAGAGCTTAACAAACATCATGTCAGCAATATCGTCATTGATAACAATGACAAGATCGGCGGACAATTCCTGATGCAGACCCACCAGTTCTTCTTCTTCGAGAAGGCAAAGAAATTCGGGGGGATGAGAGGTTTCGATATCGCCAGGACCCTTGCAGGCGAAAACCATGAAGGCATTTTCCTTAATTCAACGGTGTGGGATATCATGGAAGGTGGACGGATTGCCGTGAAAAACATCCGCACCGAGGAGATCTATTACGTCGATGCCGAAAACCTGATCGTGGCGACAGGGGCCGTGCCCTTTATGCCCACCTTCGAAAATGACGACCTGCCCGGTGTATTTACCGCAGCGGTAGTGCAGAAGATGATGAACCAGGAACTGACACTGCTGGGCAGGAACATCCTGACGGTAGGCGCCGGCAATATCGGCTACCTCACCTCCTACCAGCTCATGCAGGCGGGAGCCAACGTTAAGGCCATTCTTGAAGCCATGCCCCATGAGGGCGGGTTTCCCGTACAGGCCAACAGGGTTCGCCGGCTGGGAATCCCTGTGCTGACCTCCCATATCCTGCTGAAGGCGATTCCAAACAGTAGCCACGACGGAATCATTGGCGCCGTGGTCGCCGAATGTGAGAACTTCAAGCCGATCCCGGGAACCGAAAAGATCATCGACGGCATCGATGCCATCAATATCTGCACCGGTCTTGTCCAGGATGACCAGCTGCTCATCAAGGGCAACGAAATCTTTGGTAGACATTGCTTCGGCGCCGGTGATGCCATCCGCATCGGGGAGGGCACCAGCGCCGTTCTCCGCGGGAAACAGGCCGCCTTCGATGTTCTGCAGGAGCTCGGCGAACACTATGATTACGACGAATACCTCGAACTGTCGAAGGAGTACATCGACTCCCAGCAGCATCCCGTCAGGGTTATCCCAGGGGCCGCCCGGCCCGACCGCGAACGGATGCATGAAAAGGGCTTTGTGCTGATCGACTGCCTCTATGGCTTTGCCTGCAACCCCTGCGCCTTTGCCTGTCCGCATGGCGCCATCACCAAATCCTCTACCAGCACCGTCCCGGAAATAGATTTCGGAAAATGTATCGGTTGCATGGATTGCGTTTACCAGTGTCCCGGGCTGGCGATTTTCGGGTACAACCTTAAAAAGGACTGGCTGTTCCTGCCTATCGAATATGAGGTGGCCGAGAAATCGGAGTGTTACCTCGTTGACAATTTCGGAAAAAAGCTGGGCGAGGGCATCGTCGACAAGGTGCTGCGCAAACCCAACAAGACCAATATTGCCCGGGTTCGCTCCCTTACCCTCCATGGCGAGGAACTCAGCAATGTAAGGGGATTTATCGTAAAGCAGAACTACCCCGCTGCCGTTGAGTTCAAGCCATACAGCCGGGAGGAGAAAGAGGCAACCTACGTGTGTCACTGCGACGATGTGACCCTGGATGAAATTCTGGATACCATCGGCGACCGCAAGTTCATCTCGGTCGACGAGGTGAAGCACACCACCCGTCTGGGAATGGGCGCCTGCCGCGGAAAACGCTGTATCAAACGACTGAAGTCGACCCTCTACGGGTCGGGGATCTCCATCGTGGGCGAACCCACGCCGCGTGGCCCGCTTTCAAACCAGGTCGCCATGGGTGAACTCTACCCGCGGTTGGTTCACGAAAATGTGATCACCAGCCTGAACGGGCAAAAACCTGAAAAGATCAGGGTGAAATCGCTGGTTGCCGGCGGCGGTATCGGCGGCAGCGCCCTCTTCCGTTACCTGGGAGAAGCCGGGATGGACCCCGTTTTGCTGAACTACGGCCGCGGCGCCTCCTGGCGTAACATTGCCGGCGGACGGCCTAACTTTTCATTGCCCGAGCTATCGGAGATCGCCACCCGCAACCATGAAATTTTCAAGGAGTTGCAGAAGCTCCATAACATCGATTACCGGAAAGGGCTCTATGTGACCTTTGCCCACGACGACCAGATGTACCGGGCGCTTGTCGATTCCATGTCGTGGTCCGATGCCTATATGGTCGATCCTAAGGATTTTGTAAAGGAGATTTCGCCCCGCATCAACCCGAACCTCGCCGGCTACCAGGCCGCGCTGATCACGCGCGATTGCTGGCAGGCAACCCCCGGCCGCGTCATCGACCTGATCAGGAGGATCGGTATTGACAAGGGCGGAAGGGTAGAGGAGGATTGCAAGCTCATCCATGTGAGCAGGTCAGGAGGACTTTATACGGTGCTGGTCCAGAACCATCAGCATAAATATGTGGAATACGAAACCGGGATCTTTATCAACGCGCTGGGACCGGAAGGGGAGAAATTTGCCCGGCAGCTTGATATCGAAACCGGGCTGTACCCTGTCAAACACCAGGCTTTTATCACGCGGCGCCTGCCCATGCTCGGAAAGGACGGCGCACCGCTGCCCATGCTGATCGACCGCAGGCGGTACAAGGGATTTATTGCCGTTTATGGCCAGCAGCTTGCCGAAACAGGACAGATCATCGGCTGTGCCTCACCAGCGGTTGAACCGATGGAGTCGGGCAAGAACATCAAGATAAACTCTGTCGATTTTGTCGAAATTGCCTCGGAGATATTCACCAACTGGATCCCGGAACTCTCCTCGGTGGGATTCCAGGCTGTTTGGGCCGGATATTATGTGGAGCCCCGCATGGTCATCGACCCGGAACTCGGGCTCTTCCTTGGCTTGCGCGGACAGGGGTTCATGCTGGGTCAATACCTTGCCAGGATATATGTCGATAAACTCCTTGGCCGAACCGCCCCGGACTATTTCGACAGGCTTAAAATACACGGCGACGGCATGCTGGAAAAGGCCTTCAAATAAACGTTGAGTTGCCGGCCCGTCATTCGTGCTGAAATCAGCCCCCTACAAACAATGCCTTTATAATATGGGTGGCCATCTTGGGATTTTCCTTCAGCCGGCGTGTTGAATAGCCGAACCATTCCTTCCCGTAAGGTACATATACGCGCATCGTATGCCCCTTGTCGACGATTGACTTCCGCAGCTCGGGGGTAACACCGTAGAGCATCTGGAACTCATACCTGTCTTTTGGTACGCCGTATTTCTCAATCAGTTTATAAGCTCCTTCCACCAGGGGTTTGTCATGCGTGGCAATCCCCGGGTACATCCCCTTCTGGAACATATATTCCAGTTCTTCCAGGTAATGATCATTGATCTCCTGGTACCTCTTCCAGGCAATGCTCTCGTGCTCCACATAGATTCCTTTGCAGAGCCTGAAGTTCAGCGGTGCAGCGGTATTGTGAACTTGTTCAAGACTCCTGATATCTTCGGGCGTCCTCTTCATGTAAGCCTGCAGCACAAGCCCGACGTTCGCCGGGAATTCATCATGCAGCCTGCGGAAAAGGGCCAGCTCCAGGTCGGTGCATTGCGAATCCTCCATATCAACCCTGACGAAATTCCCATAGGAGGCTGCTTTTGCAACGATCTCCCTGATGTTGCGGTAACAGGCTTCAGGGTCGAGCAGCAGGCCGAAACTGGTTGGTTTGAGCGAATAGTTGCCATCGATCTTTTCCTGCTCGATCCGGTCGATGATCTCCAGGTAGCTGTTTTTATTTTCCGTCGCCTCCTCAAGCCGGGTGATGAACTCGCCCAGCAGGTCGATGGTGACTTTGATCTTCAGGCTGTTCAGGTTATGGCAAACCCTGATGGCATCCTCGATGGTTTCACCGGCAATATATTTTTTTGAAAAGATCCACACCAGCCCTTTGGGCATCAGGGGAAGCAGTTTGGTTATCAGTTTGTTGATCATTGGACGTTAGGGTTAAATGGTAAATCAATGGCACAAACATACAGAATAATCTGATTTCCGGTCACGGGGAGTTACAAACAACCTATATTTGCCGGAAACCGGGGATTTCAAATTGTAGTGACAGGGCTCACAGTTTTCAATCATTAAAATGCAAGGGAAGCCCAGTACTGTTTTACAGGATCCGGTTTTAAATTGGGCCGGATGTTATCAGGTATTTGGTATTCATCAAATTAATATTTACTTTTGCAGACTTTTTTGAGGATAACTTGAATAACCGGGATCAATATCAGATTGCGTTCAGCGGGTTGAAACCCGGCACGCATATGTTCGATTTTATGATCGGCAAGTTGTTCTTTGATCAGATTGAAGATGCTGAAATTCACGACGGTACGGTTATTGTGACCGTTACCATGGCAAAGGAGGAGCGCATGATGGATCTCCATATTACCCTTGCCGGAACCGTGAAGGTCTCCTGTGACCGCTGCAATGAGCTGATGGATGTTCCCGTAAAGGGTACCGAAAGGTTGATTGTCAAGTTGGGGGATCATTATTATGAAGAGAGCGAAGATGTGCAGGTTATCCCCGATACGGCCAACCAGTTCGATCTGAGTCCCTTTATCTATGAATATATCCATTTGCTGTTGCCCATCCGCAGGGTTCATCCCGAAGAGGGAGAGGGGAACAACCGGTGCGATCCGGAAATGTTGAAAAAGTTAAATGAACTGAACAGGCAGCATGCAGCGGATCCCAGGTGGGAGGCGCTTGGTCAGCTGAAGAAGAAAAATAAATTATAAATTGTAAATAAATAGTATTATGCCACATCCGAAACACAAAATTTCCACGACCCGCAGGGACAAGAGAAGAACTCACGACAAAGCAGTTGCCCGTACCACCATCGTATGTTCAAATTGCGGATCACCGGTTTTATACCACCGCGTTTGCAACGAATGCGGTTATTATCGTGGGAAACAAGCAGTAGTGAAGGCCTCCGCGGAATAGTGTTTTTACATAATCTGTAGCCAATGAAAATCGGTCTGGATGTTTTAGGGGGTGATTTTGCTCCAAATGCCACGATACATGGGGCTATTATGGCTCAAAAGGAGTTGCCCGATTCCGATCAGATCGTTTTGATTGGCAATCGTGAAGCTATTTTGTCTTTTCTCAGGGAGGAAAAGGTGGATTCCGGTATTTTTGAAATCGTGAATGCACCCGACATGATCGAGATGGATGAACAGCCGACCAAGGCTTTTTTAAGCAAGCCGAATTCGAGCATCTCCGTTGGTTTCAGGTTACTGAAAAACAATGAAATAGATGGTTTCTGCAGCGCAGGCAGCACCGGTGCCATCGTCGTAGGATCCATCTCATCGGTGAACCTGGTGCAGGGGATCATCCGGCCCAGCCTTCCGGCATACCTGCCCAAGGAATCGGGCGGTACCACCATCCTGATCGATGTCGGAACCAATCCCGATCCCAAACCCGATGTGATGTACCAGTTCGGGATCCTGGGCTCGCTCTTTGCCAAACATGTATTTAATATTGACCAGCCCCGCGTGGCCCTGCTGAATATCGGCTCCGAGGAAAAAAAGGGCAACCTTACCTCCCAGATCGTCTATCAGATGATGAAGGACTCGAAAGATTTCCTCTTTATCGGGAATATCGAAGGGCGCGATCTCTATACCGATTTTGCCGACGTGGTGGTTTGCGACGGTTTTGTGGGCAATGTCGTATTAAAACAGGGTGAGGCCTTCTATGATATCCTGAAGAAAAAAAATTTGCTGGACCCCTATTTTGAAAAGTTTAATTTCGAAAATTACGGCGGCGCTCCCGTTCTTGGTATCAATTCTACCGTTATTGTTGGTCACGGCATTTCCAACGATATTGCTATCCATAACATGATTCTCCTTACCAAGGAGGTCTATAATGCCAAACTCTCGGATAAGATTAAACAGGCCCTGGAGTCGTTCCCCAAATAATCAGTTCAAGTTTCATTTAACGCCACCCTTTCTTCATGTCAAAAATCAGAGCAAAAATATCGGGAATTCATGCATGGGTACCACCTTACATTTTAACCAATAAGGAGCTGGAAACCATGGTGGATACCACCGATGAGTGGATCATGACGAGAACCGGGATCCGCGAACGTCATATTCTGAAGGGCGAAGGGTTGGGCACCTCCGATATGGGCGCCGAAGCCGTAAAGGGATTGCTGGCAAAAACCGGTACCGCACCCGAAGAGGTCGACCTGCTGATCTGTGCAACGGTCACCCCGGATATGACCTTCCCCGCAACCGGCAACATCATCAGCGACAAAACAGGACTCAGGAATGCCTTCAGTTTTGATGTCAATGCGGCCTGTTCAGGATTTTTATTTGCACTTATCACCGCGTCGAAATACGTTGAGACCGGACAATATAAAAAGGTGATCGTGGTCGGCGGCGACAAGATGTCGGGAATTACCGATTATACAGCCCGCGAAACCTGCGTCCTTTTCGGGGATGCCGCCGGAGCCGTATTGCTCGAACCAACCACCGAAGCCGTGGGAATCATGGATTCAATCGCAGGCACCGACGGTTCGGGCCGGAACTACCTTCACATGAAGGCTGGCGGTTCGCTGAAACCACCTACCCATGAAACGGTTGATGCCAAAGAACACTATATTTACCAGGAGGGCCAGCCCGTCTTTAAATTTGCCGTGACCAGGATGGCCGATGTTTCAGCCGAGATCATGGAACGCAACAACCTGACGGCCGATGATATCTCTTACCTTGTTCCCCACCAGGCCAACCTGCGTATTATCGACGCAACCGCCCGCAGGATGGGCGTCGGGAAAGACAAGGTCATGATCAATATTGAACGTTACGGCAATACCACCGATGCCACCATCCCGCTTTGCCTGTGGGAGTGGGAAGACAAGCTTAAAAAAGGGGATAACATCATCCTGGCTGCCTTTGGCGGCGGGTTCACCTGGGGCAGCATCTGGGTGAAATGGGCCTATTAAGCCTGTTCACAAGCGAATAAAAAAACCGGGGGCATCACCTCCGGTTTTTTATTGCTTTGTTGTATGTCTTCTTTTTGCAAAGATCCCAGGCGGCTGCCCCGGTTTCATTGCCAACCGGGCCGGGTAAAAACGGTTTGACAGGGCACTTCGGCGTTAAATCAGGGCAGTTCATATATTCCATTTCCATAAATGGGAACCGCACAGGATCTTTGTATCCGGTTACCTGCAATCGTACAGTTTTTGCCGGTAAATGTGTTAATAACGGTGGAACGGAAAAACCCTGATACAGCAGGGTTTTTCTCATTTAGTCCTTTACCAGTTTTGTTTTGTAAACGGCGGATTCGCCTGTCAGTACCAGCACATAAACGCCTCCTGCGAGAGGTTGGATGTTCAGGTCGAGGAGGTTGCCCTGCCGTTTGAATTCGGGAGCATACCGGATACCGGTAACCGAAACCACGACGGGATTGAGAACGCCGGTACCCAGGTCGGCCGGCAGGATAACGGTGCAATGGTCGGCGGCAGGGTTTGGATAAACTGCCAGTTGGGGGGATGCCGAATCAGGATTGCCGGTTCCTGTGGGCGTTCCCCAGATCAGGTAGGCATATTCTGGATGATCGATAAAGGGATTGCGGTTGTGCTGCATGCCATAAATTGTATTGTTCCGGTCGATCTCCTTCTGAGAAACCGGGTCAACGCTGGCCCAGTGGAGCATCATCTGCAGCGCCCAGGGTTTCAACTGTGATCCCGTGGTGGCAGGACTCCCTGCCCAGCCGGCATCCTCGGTATAATAACGGGTCGACATATAGAAATAGCCACGAGAAAGATCCCCCTTGTAAGCATCGATCGGTTCAAAAACGGTTGCAGTGTACCCCGGCCAGGTGCAGGGGCCCAGTTTGCTGCCATTCAGCGAGGTCCATGAAGGGGAGGAGACGGTGCCGTAAGGATAATTGTCGCGCATACCGTTCACCTTCCCGTCGGTGGGGTAGATGTGGAAAATGTCCGAATTCATCGGTGGCGTATCGTTGAACCAGCTTTTCGGCCACGAATGTTCACGGTTGTAACAATCCCCCTCCGTGCTGTAATTCCCGCACTGGTCGGTTCCGAAGGTAAAGGTATAGGGCGGGTTTCCGTTGGGAGTGCCGTCGGGGACATCGGAATACATATCCCACACCTTGCCGTTGGGCTTGTCGTCGGTGGTATAATATGCAGTCCAGAGACCGGCGTATGAGATAACGGTATGACCCTTGATGATGTTATGCAGGGCTGCCTGCAGGGCAACCCCTGTTTTTCCGTTCGCCGAATCATAATAGCCGGGCGGGATCTGGGGAAAAGCCTGTGCAAATAAAAGAAGCAGGATAACCGTGAAGATCCTGCCGGGGCTGAAGAATTGGGTACCGGGTTTTTTCAAGTTCGTTTTTTTTTGCAAAGGTAGGAAAAAGGAGGATACACCGGGGATTACCATCTCTCCCAGTGGATCTTGTCGGGCCGGAACTTATCCCTGGGTTGCTCGATGCCGGTGGGATGCCCTACGGGAATTATGCTGAAAGGCGTGATATGGGAGGGTAGCTTCAGCATCTTACGCGCATGGTTTTCGCGTTCGGGATAGGGATAAAGCGCCGACCACACGGCTCCCAGTTCCATGGCCTCCGCTGCCAGCAGGATATTCTCCGTTGCCGCCGCCGCATCCTGGTACCACAGGTCGATCGCCCCCTCCTGGAGATCGACGGTTGAATCGCCGCAGACCACGATCGCCGCCCCCGCCTTGTAAATCATCTTGGTATAGGGCAAGTCATCGCCAAGCGCGTTCATAAGGTCCCGGTCGGTCACCACCACAAAGGCCAGGGGTTGCCGGTTGCGGGCCGAAGGCGCCGCCATGCCCGCTTTCAGCAGCGCCAGCAGGCAGTCTTTGGTTACAGGTTCCCCTGTGTAAATGCGCACGCTTTTACGTGACATGATGTTATCGAGAATCATGGAGGTTTTTTCGTTCATGGCAGGTTGGAATTCAGGGAGGCAAAGATACTGCGATTTTGCCATTCAGCTCAATTCTGCCAACCCTATATCATTGGATTAAAGAAATTTTCGTAATTTTGCACGCCTTTTTCAGCTATTGAAGGAAGCGTGGGGAATTTCCCCATACGGTGACTGATAAACAACCATGAGTGTACGATATCCTGAATACAAAAATCTCGACCTGACCCGGATTGGCGATGAAATCCAATCTTACTGGCAGCAGCATGACACCTTCGAAAAGAGCCTGAAGCTCACCGAGGGTCTTCCTCCTTTCGTGTTTTATGAAGGGCCCCCATCCGCGAACGGCATCCCCGGGATCCATCACGTTATGGCCCGCTCCATCAAGGATATTTTCTGCCGCTACAAGACCATGAAGGGGTTCTATGTAAGCCGCAAGGCAGGTTGGGACACCCATGGCCTTCCCATCGAGATCGGGGTCGAAAAAAAACTGGGCATCACCAAAGAGGATATCGGCAAATCCATCTCCATCGAGGATTATAACAGGGAATGCCGAACCGAGGTCATGAAATACAAGGACCTCTGGGACGACCTTACCATCCGCATGGGGTACTGGCTGAACCTCAACGATCCCTACATCACTTACGAAAACAAGTATATTGAAAGTGTCTGGTACCTGCTGGGCCAACTCTACCAGAAGGGACTCCTCTATAAGGGATATACCATCCAGCCCTATTCCCCTGCCGCCGGCACCGGACTCAGCACCCATGAACTGAATCAGCCCGGCACCTATAAAATGGTGAAAGACAATACCGTTGTGGCTCAATTCAAGGTGATCCGCAATGCTCAGTCGGAATTCCTGTTCGGCGACCTCTTCGGTGAACTCTACATCCTGGCCTGGACCACCACCCCCTGGACCCTTCCCTCCAACACGGGGCTGGCCATGGGAAAAGACATCACCTACGTTCTTGTCAAGACCTTCAACCCCTATACCTTCACCGAACAAGCGGTGGTGCTGGCAAAGGAGCTGCTGCACCAGTATTTTCCTGAAAAGAACAGCATGCTGGAGATGGAAAGCTATCACGAAGGCGACAAACATATCCCGTTCCAGGTGGTTGCTGAATTCAAAGGTTCCGATTTCGAAGGAATCCGCTTTGAGCAGCTGATGCCCTATGCACAGCCGGCCGACGGCGATCCTTTTCGCGTGGTCATGGGCGATTTTGTCACTACCGAGGATGGCACCGGCATCGTTCACATCGCCCCGAGTTTCGGAGCCGACGACTTCCGCGTCGGGAAGCAGTACGGGCTGGGTTCCCTTACCCTTGTCAACAAGCAGGGAAAATTCACCGAACAGATGGGCGAGTTTGCCGGCCGTTATGTGAAACCCGATTACGACGCCGACTGTGTGGCCGGTACCTGCCCCCCGGTCGACATCGATATCATCGTCAAGCTTAAACACGAGAACAAGGCCTTCAAATCGGAGAAGTATGAACATTCATACCCGCACTGCTGGCGTACCGATAAACCGATCCTCTATTACCCGCTTGATTCCTGGTTTATCCGGACTACGGCTTACAAGGAGGAGATGATCGCGCTTAACAAAACGATCAACTGGAAACCCGAATCCACCGGCACCGGGCGGTTCGGCAACTGGCTTGAAAACCTGGTCGACTGGAACCTTTCCCGTTCTCGTTTCTGGGGAACCCCCTTGCCCATCTGGCGCACCGAAGACAACAGCCAGGAGATCTGCATCTGCTCTGTTGTCCAGCTGAAGGACGAGGTTGAAAAGGCCGTTGCGGCAGGGGTCATGAAAACAAACCCCCTCGAAAACTACAAGCCCGGCGACACCACCGATGAAAACTATCATTCCTTCGACCTTCACCGGCCGTTTGTGGATGATATCATACTGGTCACCGCCGATGGCAAAGCCATGTACCGCGAACCCGACCTGATCGACGTATGGTTCGACTCCGGCGCCATGCCTTATGCCCAGTATCACTATCCCTTTGAACAGACCCGTGCAGTTGAAAGCTATTTCCCGGCCGATTTCATCGCCGAAGGGGTTGACCAGACCCGCGGATGGTTCTTTACCCTGCATGCCATCGCCGTGATGCTTTTCGGCGGCGTTGCTTATAAAACCTGCGTTTCCAACGGACTTGTACTCGACAAGAACGGCAACAAGATGTCCAAACGTCTTGGCAATGCCGTTGACCCCTTTGAAACCATCAGCAAATACGGGCCGGATGCCACCCGCTGGTATATGATCACCAATTCGCAACCCTGGGATAACCTCAAATTCGATACCGAGGGAATCGAAGAGATCCGGCGTAAATTTTTCGGCACGCTTTATAATACCTACGCCTTCTTTTCACTCTATGCGAACATCGACGGGTTCAGCTACAAAGAGGCTGAAATCCCGATCAATGAAAGGCCCGAGATTGACCGCTGGATCCTCTCAGAGCTGAACTCACTCATTAAACTCACCGATGAATGCTATGCCGACTATGAACCCACCAAGGCCGGCCGCGCCATTTCCGATTTCGTCGATGAGCACCTGAGCAACTGGTATGTCCGCCTTTGCCGCCGTCGCTTCTGGCGCGGGGATTATTCGCAGGATAAAATTTCAGCCTATCAAACCCTTTACAGGTGCCTTGAGGTCATCGCCCAGCTTGCCTCGCCCATAGCGCCCTTCTTTTCTGAAAGGCTTTTCGTCGACCTCAACACCGTGACAGGCAGGCTGGATGCCGATTCGGTGCACCTGACCGCCTTCCCGCAGGCCGATCTCTCCCTGATCGACAAGGAACTCGAGGAGCGAATGGAACTGGCGCAGAAGATATCTTCCATGGTGCTGTCCATCCGGAAAAAGATGAACATCCGCGTCCGCCAGCCGCTGGGCAAGATCATGCTGCCCCTGCTGGCCGATAACCTTAAGAACCAGGTTGAAGCGATCAAGCACCTCATCATTTCAGAGGTGAATGTAAAGGAGATCGAATATATTGAAGATACGGCCGGCATCCTGGTGAAAACCGTCAAACCCGATTTCAAAAAGATGGGATCCAAATTCGGAAAGCTGGTAAAACCCATTGCCGAAATCATGAAGGACTGGGACCAGGCGCTGATCAACGAGTTCGAAAGATCCGGGGAGTATTCAATGGTGGTCGAGGGGGTCCTTGTGAACCTGACCATCGGCGAGGTTGAGATCCGTACGGAGGATCTGCCGGGAATGCAAACATCTGCGATGGGATCGCTGGTGGTTGCCCTGGATACCACGATTACACATGAATTATGGCAGGAGGGGATCGCCCGTGAGGTGATCAACAGAATACAAAACCTGCGTAAGGATAAGGGGTTTGATGTCACAGATAAAATAATTGTGAAATTCCAGTCACAACCTGACATCGACGTAGCGGTGAATCATAATATTACCTATATTTGCTCGGAAACTTTGGCTCAATCGTTTGAAGTTGTTGCTATGATTGAGGGGAATGAAAAGGTCCAGGTAGACTTGACAGATACGATTTCAACATTCATTGAAATAAACAGGGTTGATTAATAATTTTTAATTATGAAAAAAGCAACAGGAACAACAATGACGGAAAAGAACCGGTATTCAGATGAGGAACTTGAGGAATTCAAACAGATTATTCTGAAAAAGCTGGACAAAGCACACAACGACCTGAAGCTGCTTACAGAATCCTATACCACCGGGAACGAGCATGACACCAACGACACCTCTCCCACCTTCAAGGTGCTGGAAGAGGGCTACCAGGTGTTTTCCAAGGAGGAAAACAGCAAGTTTGCCGCCCGACAGGAAAAGTTCATCAAATCATTGGAAAATGCACTGATCAGGATTGAAAATAAAACCTACGGAATTTGTCGCGTAACCGGTAAACTTATTCCAAAAGACCGCCTTCGCAGCGTACCTCACGCTACCCTGAGCATTGAAGCGAAGCGGGTACAGGTGGTGGCTGCCACTCCCATGCGGCCTCTTGACCCTGATATGGAATAGCCGTTGCAATCCCCCTGCATTTGAAAAAAGCCTCCCTCATTATTATGTTGGTGCTGGTCCTTGACCAGGCACTGAAAATCTGGATCAAAACCACCTTCTATATGGGGGAAAGCCATCCCGTGCTGGGGCATTGGTTTTATCTCCATTTTACCGAAAACGAGGGAATGGCCTTCGGCATGAAACTCGGCGGCGACTATGGCAAGGTATTGCTTACCCTGTTCCGCATCGTCGCCGTGGTGCTGATCGGCGGCTGGCTCTACCGCGTTGCCCGCAAGGGGGCCAGCACCCTGCTGCTGGTATCCATCGCGCTGATTCTTGCCGGTGCGCTGGGGAACATTATCGACAGCGTTTTCTACGGGTTGTTTTTCAGTGAAAGCAACTATATGCAGATTGCCGCATTCCTTCCCAGGGGTGGCGGTTACGGCGCATTTTTGCACGGGAAGGTTGTCGACATGCTCTATTTTCCCATCATCAATTCGACCTATCCCGCGTGGGTGCCTTTTATCGGAGGAACTGAACTGCAGTTCTTCAGCCCGATTTTCAACATTGCCGATTCAGCCATCACCACCGGCGTTTTCATCCTGATCCTTTTTCAGAAAAAGGTTTTTGCATCGGTCAGCAGGGCCGGCCAGGGTGAAGCCCTGCAACAGGAAAGTTAGCGAAAAATTACCTTACCCTTATTGACCTGCCAACCTTCAGGGTGGTTGTTTGCTTGATCTTGTTCATGGCACAGATCTCCTTGATGGAGGTGTGGTACCTCCTGGCCAGTTTGCCAACGGTATCCCCGCTTTTTATCCTAACAATCAATGCATTGGCAACATAATCATTGGGGTAGAAAACCCGTTTTGTTACAGGAAAGGTATTGGAAATAAGTTTCTGGCTGTCGTAATCGATCACGCGCAACGGGTCGAGGGGTATATCCTTATACCTAACCTCAAAGTGCAGGTGGGGCCCGCGGCTTCTCCCGGTAGATCCGCCCAGCGCGATATATTCACCGGCTTTAACCACCTCGTTTACCTTCACCATGATCTTTGAAAGGTGCCCGTAGTAGGTCTCCAGTCCGTTGTAATGGCGCACGATCACCAGGTTGCCGAATCCCCCCCGGTTGTATTTCGCGTACCTTACGACTCCGTCAAAGGCAGCTTTGACAGAGTCGCCCTTGTTTAATTTAATATCGAGTCCTTTGTGCGAATAGGTAAATCCCCTGAAAAGCTTGCCGTAGATCGGCATGGTGAAAACGCGCTCATTGCTGGTCAGTACAATCAGGGTATCATGAATCGAATCCACGTTGATCCGGTAAGCAAAGATCTGGCTGTTAACCCACTGGTTGGAAAACAGACCTGTGGAATCTTCATCCTGGCTCATCAGCACAGGTTCATTCTGAAGATATTCCCAGGTGAAGTTTTTATAGAGGATGGCAGCCCCGTTAGGCGTTTCAACGGTATCAATAATTGCATTTACATTCCGTTGCGCAACCGAGAACATAGGGAGTACCAAAAGAGACAACATCCACAATTTAAGTAACTTCATTGTTTTTTTGTTAGGTTCAGGCAAAATTTATCTGCAAAACTACGGGAAAATTTTGCCACATCAAACATTTAATCAACCAGATATTTTATCTTTGCATAAATTATTATCCCATATCATGCAAGCGAAGAAAAACGGAAAAATCTCGCAGATCATTGGTCCTGTTATCGATGTGGTCTTTGATGAAGATGTCAGACTGCCCAATATTTATGATGCACTTGAAGTCACCAACCAGAAAGGTGATCCCATTGTGCTCGAATGCCAGTACGATGTTGGCGAACATACCATGCGCACGGTTGCCATGGACTCAACCGATGGTTTGCGTCGCGGAATGGAGGTGGTTGCCAAGGGCAGGCCAATCTCCATGCCGGTAGGCGATATGGTTCGCGGCAGGCTCTTCAATGTAATCGGCAAACCCATCGACGGGCTCGGCGATGTATCGGAAGAGCACGTCTATGCCATCCATCGTGATCCGCCTAAATTCGACACGCTGAGTACTTCAAAGGAGGTGCTCTATACGGGTATCAAGGTTATCGACCTGATCGAACCCTATTCAAAAGGGGGAAAGATCGGATTGTTCGGTGGCGCCGGTGTCGGGAAGACGGTTATTATCATGGAACTGATCAACAATATTGCCAAGAAATATGCCGGCTTGTCGGTATTTGGCGGTGTCGGCGAACGCACGCGCGAGGGGAACGACCTGCTGCGCGAGATGATCGAATCGGGCGTTATCCGGTATGGCAAGGAATTCGAGGAGGATATGGAAAAAGGCGGCTGGGACTTGTCGAAAGTTGACCATGAAGAGCTGCTTAAATCACAGGCAACCCTGGTTTTCGGACAGATGAATGAACCACCGGGAGCCCGCGCCCGCGTTGCGCTGTCGGGTCTCACCATGGCTGAATATTTCCGTGACGGGGATGAAAAGTCCGGCGGTCGCGACATCCTCTTTTTTATCGATAATATTTTCAGGTTTACCCAGGCTGGTTCCGAAGTTTCGGCACTTCTTGGACGTATGCCTTCGGCTGTCGGTTACCAGCCCACGCTGGCTTCCGAAATGGGGATCATGCAGGAGCGTATCACCTCCACCAAACGGGGTTCCATCACCTCGGTACAGGCAGTTTATGTACCTGCCGATGACCTTACCGACCCTGCGCCTGCCACCACCTTCGCCCACCTTGATGCCACAACGGTATTGAGCCGTAAGATCTCCGAGCTGGGCATCTACCCTGCGGTTGATCCCCTCGACTCCACCTCGCGCATCCTTTCGCCCGACGTGGTTGGCGACGAACATTATGATACCGCACAGCGTGTCAAGAGAATTCTCCAGCGTTACAAGGAGCTCCAGGATATTATTGCCATTCTCGGGATGGATGAATTGTCGGACGAGGATAAACTGGTGGTTTCGCGTGCCCGCCGGGTACAGCGTTTCCTCTCCCAGCCGTTCTTTGTGGCGACCCAGTTCACCGGGATCCCGGGCGCCTTTGTGAATATCGAAGATACCATCAAAGGGTTCAACATGATTATGGACGGAGCCGTGGATGAGTACCCTGAATCGGCCTTCAGTATGGTCGGAACCATTGAAGAGGCTATTGAAAAGGGTAAAAAGATGCTGGCCGACAGCAAGTAGTATCTGTAAGTGAAAAGCACAACGTGAAAGTAGAAATTATAACTCCGGATTCCACCATTTTTACAGGCGACAATGTCGGGCTCATTCAATTACCGGGCATCGACGGGTCGTTCGAGGTATTGAACAACCATGCCCCCCTGATCTCCGTATTGCAAAAAGGCAGGATCAAGGTGGTCAACAAGGGTGAAAAAACGGAACAGTTTTTCGATATCAAGGGCGGAGTCATAGAGGTGCTCAATAATAAAATCCTGGTCCTTGCTGAATAGTCCCACCAGGGATATACGCTATGATTAAACGGAATATTGCGTTTGCAACCCTGTTGCTGCTCCTGGCAACAGGCGGATGTAGTAAGAATGAGCCTGTTCCCGCTGCCGGTTTTGCCTTCAGCGGGGATAACAGCTTTAAAATCCCCTGTACTGTTCATTTTGCCAACCAGTCAACCATGGGCTATTCGTATGAATGGTGGTTTGGCACCGACAATTCCCGTGCAACCATCGATACGGCGGGCTCACGGTTGAAGGATCCCGTATTCCGCTATGCAAGACCTGGAAAATACAGCGTTACCTTGCGTTGCTATACCGAAAGCCGCCGGGAATGGGCAGAGGTTACCAGGATCATTTCCATTGCCGATACGGTCAGATAATCCAATACCCCCGTTCTCCCCCGACGATCTCTTTTTTCAATCCCGGCTTTGGCTTAACCTTTTGTTGCGCCCAACCACCCGGTTATGGATCAGGAAAAAAATCCGGCGGGAACTGAATTTCAATCTCTTTCAGAAATCCGTGACCCGGAAAACCCGCTTGATCCCCTGGTAATAAACCTCCGGTGCTGGGATAAAAAAAAGGCTGCTCCGGATTGAAGCAGCCTCTTTACGAATATCAGGTATCTGTTAATAGAACCGTAATCGGTTGTCGCTGATCTTTGCTGATTTTTCCAGTGCAGAATAGAGTGCGCCTGATGCACGCTGGGTGAAATTCTGCTCAGCCTGCATCTTTTCGGAAGCAAAATTATCCTTGGCCGGGGCCTCCATAATGTCGGTGATATATACGGCATAAGCGCCATAGTTGCCGGTAAGCGGCCCCTGTGTTTCTCCTTTTTTCATGGAGAAAAGCTTGCCTACAATTTCCATTTCACGCCCGATGTTAGAACGGCCGTAACCGCTTAAGGTCACCTCTGCGGTATCGATCTTGGCATTCAACTTTCCAGCCAAAGTGGCGATATCTTTACCGGCCGACATAGCCTGTTTGATTTTGTCGGCAGCCATGTCGATTTTTTTCATGTTTTTCACCGAAGGCTCAACTCTTGGTTTGACTGCCTCCAGCGATTGGGTTCCCTTTTTGGTGATCCCTTTGAGGATGGCAATACCATATTTCCCGCTTAAATCAAAAACAGGGCTGACCTCACCGATTTTGGTGGTTTCGGCAAAGGCCCAGCGTACCATTTCACGGGCGGAGGTGAGACCACTTACATAACTGTCCATTTCGCGGACATTGGGAGCAGAGCGTTTCTGCAGGCCCTTTTCAACGGCAGCCTTTTCAAACGCTTCAGGAGTCTTGTTCTGCCCGGCAAAAGCGCTTGCCTTCATGTAAGTATCCTGGAAGGTCTGGTTGCTGGGTTCGATGGCGCGCGTCAGAACGGCTGCCTTAACCTTGGTAACCGGTTTTGACTTTTCGGTAAGCATAAAGATGGAATAGCCGATACGGGTTTCGACAACTTTCATTTCGTTGGGCTTCAATTCAACACCGACCTTAAAGAAGGGGTCGAAATTGGGATTTCCGTCGGGAAACCATTTAAGATCTCCGCCATCATCTTTGGCAGTCGGGTAGTCGGAATATTTTTTTGCGGCTTCAGCAAAAAGTTTCGGATTTTTTTTGAGGACATTGAACAAACTGTCAATTTTCAGTTTTGCTTCCGCCTTGGTGCGTTTCACCTTGTCGTTTCCGGCTCCTTCAAAAGCCAGCAGGATCTGCGAACCCTTCATGGAATCAGGACGTTCCTGCACATCGATCAGCTTGGCCATGTACCAGGCGTTGTTGAATTCGAAGGGGGGAAACACGGTACCGGCTTTCGAATAGAAAAACAGCGTATCAAGTTGTGCCGGAAATTTGCCTTTTTTGGTAAAGGCGGTATCCAGTTTGCTGTCGGAATTGGCGTTGGCAAAAATAACAGGGTCGGAGCTGGTCTGAAAATCTTTGAACAGCTGGGAAACGTCGGCGGCTGTCTTTTTCCTGTCAATGTCTGAAGGTTTAACATCAAAAACAACGTAGTCAACATCACGGTAATTTTCATCCGTGAAAAAATAGACCTTGTTCTTATCATAAAATTTCTGATAATCCTCGTCGGTTAATTTTACCGTGTTGTCGGGGATCGAAGCAAGGTCGGCAGAAACGGATAAAAGCTTAATGGCCCTGGTCTGGTTGATGTAGGCTTTTTTCAAAAAGGCGGTGGGGGTATAATAACCTTTGATGACCAGGTTGTTGTATTTGGTCTCCTGGCGATCTTCCTTGATGGCTTTTTCAAAGGTAAGCCATTGGTTTTTAGCTTTGGGTTCCATCTTTTCCAGGTTCTTCAGATAATTGAGCACCATGGAGGAGTTATACTGGCCTGTAGCAGGATCTTTAAAATATTGCAGGATGTACCGGTGCGGTTGTCTTCCCTGGACCTGGTCAAAAAGTTCCTCGGGGGATACCGTAAGTCCAAGTTCCTTGTATTCATTGCCCATCAGGATCTCCTTCACCGTGGTGGTCCAGGTGTTTTGCCGTACCTGGTAGGTCTCCTGGTCGGTAATTTTTTCTTTCCCGGCAGTCTCCTTTTGAGCTTCAAGGTTTTTCTCCACCTTGACATTGAATTCCACGTATGGAATATTCTCTCCGTTCACAACGCCGATATCATCGGTACCACGTACCCTTTTCTTTCCAAAATCGCCGATCACGAAGGCGGCAATTGCGACGCCTACGATTATGACAGCCAGTCCGGAGTGTTTTCTGATTTTTCCAATAATCGCCATGCTAAAGTCTTTTTATTTGAAACAGTGTGCAAAAGTATAGAAATTTCGGGAAACAACAAAGGAATAATGGCTTTAATCACCGGTATTTAACCCATTAACGGCGAATATTTCCCGTCATTTTACAGTTATGGAACGACTTTTGTTTCGCGGATCAGGTTTTTACCGGCCGGAGGTTAACGGGTCAGATGGAATCTTTTTTCACATTCATCTGTCCCATGGGCTGCTCGATGGAATACCGGGTAAAGGTTTCATTCGATTCCATGGAGCTGCCGTTAAGGATTTGATCGGGCTTTGTGATCTTTATCTTAACATCCGACCAGATACGATGCTGTCCCTCATCCCAGATAAGGTGTTCGGTGTTGAGCTGTTCATTTTTTTTGACATTGCGGACCACGACATTGCCCCAGGCCTCCATCGTACGGGTGTATTCCCGCCTGACCCCGCGGTCGGCCGTGATCGTGGAGGCCGTTTGCTGCAGGGAGTCGAACATGACCACGCTGAATCCTGTGGGAAATTCGAGGTAGGGACTTTTTCCCTCGTAGCGGTTCATCAGTGAACTGGTAAGCCGTGCCTCGATTTTGCCCGAATCGCTGAACAGGACTTCGATGTTATGGGCCGACATGACCGGGTCGTTCTCCCGTGCCTGGATGGAACCTGTTGCTTCGGGGGCTTTGTCACAGGCAATTAAAAACCAAAGGGATGTGGCGAAAAGAAAGAAATATCTGAAGGACAAGGTGGAGGACAAGTTTAGAAATACTTACGTTTAACAAACCACCGTTCATAGATGGAGAATCCAACGACAATTTTAAAATAGTTTTCGCGGATAAGATTTTGTGAGATATTTCCACGTGAACCATATTCAGCGCCCACGTTCAGCATGGTTTTCATACCCCGCAGCGGAATTCCGACACCAGCTGAGAAATCAAACTCATTGATATCCTGTCCCCGCAGCTTCAGGTAAGTTTTGTTATAGGTGAAGCCCAGCCGGTAATGCATCCTGGCCAGGAAATTGGTATAATTGTCGATTTTCGGGATAATCTCCCCGCCGACCGATATCTGCCAACTGTTCATCAGTGAATCGCCTACATTAAACGCCTTGAATTTATCCCAGTTCTGCCATTTGTAGTCAACGCCAACCATCCATTTGTCAGTTTTATCAAAGGAAAATCCTCCCCCCAGCATCGTCGGGATGATAATCTTCCCCTTATACCCTGCCTCATTGAGAAGGGTGTCGCGACGCAGTTCGGTTCCCGATGATCCGGCAAGAAAGGTATAGGCAAAAACATCGGTTTTGGCTGCCATGCTTAGGGTCGGAGCATAAACGACCCCCAGGTTCAACGAGAGGTCGTTTTTAATTTTAACCTTGAACTGGGCGCCGAAATCAAAGTAGAGATCATTCATGGTTACATGATATATCTCCCTGATATTCATGTTATAGGCTGAATCGGGGAAGATGACGGTTGCCTCCCGGTCCATACTCCCGAACAGGTAAGAAATATTGGCGCCGATCGAAAAGTTTTTAAATGGCTGAAATGCATTTCCCCAGAACAGGCGGTTGATCCCTCCCGAACCGGCATAAATACGTGCGATCCGGCCCACATCGGGGTAGGTATCATAGGTTGCAACATTGTATCCCACGGTACTGTAAGGGACCAGCCCAATGCTGGTTTTCCACCATTTATTGACCGGCATGCCAAAAAGTAGATTGCCGAGGGAGGCGTAATTGCGGCTGGCTGACTGAACCGATGAAGTCAGGGTCGTAAATTCCCCGTTAAAACCGCCTTCGAAAACGAAGGAAAGTGAGTCAAAGGCCGTATAAGAGGCCGGGTTGGTATAATTAACATGATAGGGACTTCGCAAACCGATGCCGAGTTGGCCCATATTCATGTTCCAGGCATTGTTGTTGTCCGACAGGTCGCCAACGCCAAAGCGGGAGTAGGGAGAGGCAATCCGGATTTGAGAAAACATGGTAAGGCTGATCAGCAGAGAGCAAAGGAGAATCGGGAGTCGTAGGTTATGTGCTGTTATTGACATTAAATGCAAGAATTTGTTGTAAACCGTGTAGGACGATATTTGGTTGTGCAAAGATGCTAATTTTTAGCCGCTTATCAAAATAATTTTGATCTCCGCCACTTAGGAGGACCTTCAAATCCGGGTAAATCTCCTGGTATCTTGCAGTAATTCCCTCAATTTCAGCCACTGCACCGGTAAGCACCCCGGAAAGGATCGATTCCCGGGTATCTGTCCCGGTAAGGATCCCCTGTTCATGGAAAGAGACTAACGGCAATTTACCGGTAAAAGTATGCAGGGCATGGAAGCGCATGAGGATGCCCGGGGAGATGGAGCCTCCAAGGTATTCTGCCTTGGAGTTGATGAAATCATAGGTGATGCAGGTTCCGGTATTGATCACCAGGACATTGTTCCCGGGAAACAGGTTGTTCCCGGCAACTGCGGCGGCAAGACGGTCTTTGCCGAGCGTCTTGGGTGTCCGATACAAATTCGTAACAGGAACCTTCGTATTTTCATCCAGTTCAATGTAATTGCAGGTGGATGCCAGGAACCGGGTCAGTGAAACACGATGTGGAATGACCGACGACAGAATACAGTTTTCAATCCCGGGATGGAGCTGCATGAAATCGCGGATGCTTTTCATTGTAAGAATTGGAAACTGTTGTAAATCAGTAAGTAAACCGTTTTCAAACAGGGCTAGTTTTTGGTTTGTATTTCCAAGATCAATGATCAGATTCATAACGGAGAGTTACAAAAAAAGTTAGGTAAATTATGAGTAAATGTACGAAAAATATTGATGCTGAGAGGAGAAAAAAATATTCCCCGGCTGATTGCAATCTAATTTGAAGAAGGATGTTTGTTTTTTCAAAAATATTTGTACATTTGCAGTCCCGATTTTTACCGGGGGGTCTGGCGTCGTAGCTCAGCTGGTAGAGCAGAGGACTGAAAATCCTTGTGTCACTGGTTCAATTCCAGTCGATGCCACAGAAAAAAAATAGCGAAATGCGAAATGGCGAAATGGTGAAAACCGGTTCGCCATTTCGCGTTTTGGCAGGTTCTGTTAAATCCGGAACCTCTGGATCAGGAACAATAATTGGGCAAGTTTTAACACGGAACGAGCCAGAACTAATTAACTCATTGCCAATCTGAACCCATACCATGGCATTTGCCTGAATGGGTTGCTAAATGCACGCAATATATTCTGGCAATCTGGTGCGCTGGTATAAAAATACCCGCCCCTCTGAACACGGCCGGTTCCTGTAGCTGCTCCTTTTGGATTAACCTGGGGTGTATCAGGATATTCGTTAAACCAATCCTTGCACCACTCTAAAACATTACCGCTCATATCATACAATCCCAGTTCGTTGGGATTAAGACTGGCCACGGGCTTGGGACCGTAATTACTGCGTTTCTGATTGAAAACGCCGGTCTCAGATAAACGGTTACTACCCGCATACCTGGTATTCCTGCTTAAATTGCCACCACGGGCAGCAAATTCCCACTCAGCCTCGGTGGGAAGGCGATAATTTTTACCCGTAAGGTAGGCTAGTTTCAGTGTGAAAGCTTCGGCGTCATACCAGTTTATATTGGTCACCGGCAATTCAGCACCAGTAATCTCGCTCGGATTAAAATCCATTACTGCCATCCATAAGGCCTGCGTAACAGGGACCTGGCCCATAAAAAATCCATCCAGCGTTACCATATGCCTGAATAATTCGCTGGTCCTCCTCCCTTTCCCCATCATAAAAGTTCCACCTTCGATGGGTACCATCTTAAAATCCACCTTTCCAATCTGCCCGATAATATTTGAATGGCTCTGATCGTAATTTCCCCTTTGAAGGCGCATCTTGTCCTTACCTGTTTGAGTGAGGTCTTGATTCAGGGAAACAGATGATACTACTTCAGGCTGCAAAAGCTTAAAATCAGATGCATTACAGCTTCGACAGGTTTCATTACCGAAAAAATTCCTCTGACCACAGCCTGAACAAAATCTTATAAAAGCAGGGTGATAATCAGATGTTTCTTCTCCGGGCAAAGCGCCAAGCGCCAGCCGGAAACCCGTAAAATTAAAACGTTTATCAGGTTTATCCTGACCCCTGTAGGTTGGGGTACAAAACGAAGGTGTTGCATCCCAGCCTCCGCCCCTGTATATTTTATCATTACCCAAAGAGGGGCCACCGGGATTCAGCGAAGCAGAATAACGATAGTAAATCGGGCTATACCAATCGTTGCACCATTCCCAAACGTTCCCGATCATGTCGTATAAACCAAACATGTTTGGGTTTTTCAAACCTGCAGGATGCAGGGAGGATGAGGAATTAGCCCTGTACCAGGCTATTTCGTCTAAAGTGGCAGGGTCGAGACCGCTTTTAGGCAGATTTGGGAGGTCAGTCCCGGTGAGACCTCGTTTTGCAGCAAATTCCCATTCGGCCTCGGTGGGCAGCCGGTAAGGCTTCCCAGTTTTCAGTCGCAGCCATTGACAAAAAGCCTCGGCTTCATACCAGCTCACATTCACCAAGGGTTGATTGCTGTCGAAATGGGTCCGCAATTGTCCTTTTTCATCGTGTTGCCAGTTGATCCCTTCTGTAAACTGGAAACCACTTTTCAGCCAGAGGTAACTGCCGGTTTTCTTATGTTCTGCATTTTCAATGGCATCCTTTGCAAACTGATAAAACAGCGAAACCGTAACTGGTATTTCAGCCATATAGAAATCGCGGATCTCCACCTTGTGCACATTCCGGGTGGCCAATTCGTTTTCATTGCCCATCAGGAAAGTGCCGCCCGGGATAGGAAGGAGGGTGAACCTTAGCTCGCTGACTGTTTCCTTGATAACTTCCATTGGTTATTAAAATTTGACTTCCATCCAACGCTCATGCCTGTGCTTTTCCTGACTATTTACAATGTATTTCCAAAACCTCACCTTTAGTGTTGAGGTAACCCATTTTATGGTCGTGGGTTTCGAAGTAAGCCAACCCGTCATTAAATTCTGTAAAAATGCTCACATTCATATCCATAACAGTGTTGCCTGTTTTGTCGATCAGGGTTGCTTTCGTGTTTAATTGATCATACGTTCTAACTACTTCAATTTCTTCATCCGGATTTACACTTTCAGGATTTTTAACTTTAAATGTTCGTGAATAACTATCATAATATTCTGTTCTGACCCAGGCAACATCTTCATAAAAATCCCAGGCTTCGCTGTACAAAAACGGGATAACCATCTTTTTACTTTCATTGATAAACCCATAGAGATATTCATCAGGACCTCGGCCAAAGCCATCACCGGTGTCTTCACCAAGGTAACACTTAACCCTTGCCATGCCGTTAACAAAGGGGAATATTTCTGAGTTTCCGAATAGTGATGTATATTTCAAAGCATTTTCATAGAAATACTCATTTATAAAATTTTCGGGGACAATGTATTTTAATACTTCATTCATATTTTGTTCTTCCTGTAAAAAAAAATTCGTCCGCTTAGCGGTATTTAATGACAACTCGTTGGATTTTCGTTCGATCGTCCCTCCCGCATTTTAGCCAACTCGTTTTTTTAGCGCAAAAGACATGGCAAAAACACCTGCAATTGAGCTATGGGATAAATGCCAAACGGAAACCACGAAGGTCGAAATGGTAGATAGGGTAGTAGTAGTAGCGATTCGATGAATGACAGCGTCGAGGAATGCTTAAACAGCTACCGCCGCGAAACACGCGGCGACCGCCCGTTGCAGGGCCTTTTGGGTTGAATTCGGGGCTATTGGCGTAATAATCAGAGGCAAACCAGTCATTGCACCATTCACATACATTCCCGCTCATGTCATAGAGTCCAAGTTCATTGGCCTGTTTCTGACCCACGGGATGGGTTTTTAAACCGGAATTACCGTCATACCAGGCCACATCGTCAATCGAGTTACTCCCGCTATAGGTATAACCCCTGCTTTGATTTCCTCCCCTGGCTGCATAATCCCATTCGGCTTCAGTTGGTAGCCGATAGCTTTTTCCGGTTTTCAAATTGAGCTTCTCGATAAATTCCTGGGTATCATCCCAACTTATCTTCTCAACCGGCAAATGGTCCCCTTTAAAGTAGCTTGGGTTGCTTCCTGTCACTATCTGCCATAGTTTTTGGGTAACCGGGTATTGGCCGATGTAGAAATTATCCAGAGTAACTTTATGAATGGGCTTTTCATCTTCATCCCCATTGTTACTGCCCATAATAAAAGTCCCCCCCTCAACAACCACCATGTCGAAGCAGACGTCATTCACGATTTCAGTGAAGTTGACTAAGTCACAGCCTGGGTCTGTAAGTTTGGCGGAACAATAGGGACAATAAACAGCCTCTGCGGAGAGCCCGGTTCGTTTACACGCGGGATTTGGACAGGTTTTCTGCTGGGTTTTCTGCTTTTCCTTTTCCTCAGCCGGAAGGGGTTGTTTCCGATTGAAAGGAAAATCATCATTGGGCAAAGAAGAAGCTGAAGGAGTGATTTTTATACCTACCTGCCTTGCCACCGCGGCTACAAGTTCAGCGAAACGCTCTTCTGGATTTGGATATGCTTCAATCCAGTGCTTGTTGTTCAGCATTAATCGCATTTCACCCTCCAGTTTGGTGCTGTCGATACGAAATGGCATAATTACACGGCGGTCGGTAAATGCAATATTCAGCTCGCTCTCCACCCACGGTGCTTGGCTTGACTCTTTCGAGAAGATTATGATAAAGACTTTGCACGAGCAAATCGCTTGCTCAATCACGTTACCATACTTTTCACCAATTGATATATCGCGGTGGGCGATCCAGCATTTGATGTTGTGTTGTTCCAGAACGTGACAGATCGCATCGGCAGTCTGCTTATTTTTGTTCGAATAGCTTATAAAAACATCGTGCTCCATAGTTTATCCAATATTATTCAGCGGATGATAGTTGATGAAGTTATATATGTTTTCAACTGACACCACATCGGGTTTCTGCATATCTTCTCCAAGAAGATCGCTCAGCTCCTTTAACTTTTCCCAGCTTACCAGGCAGGCGTGTTTTCTGAGAATGGTATTCTTCCGGTTTTTATATTTCGCTTTTTTATCGGCACCTGGAATTTCGTCAAGTGGAAGTGTTGTCCATCCATGAATAAAATGAAATGCATTCCACCGCAGGTGTTCGCCTATTGACAAATTCAGTTTCTGTGTTTCAGAAAGTGATCCGGAAAAATCGTCGTTATCGGAAAACTTGCCTGAAAAATCATCCGTGTTGCCATAGCCCAGCAACCGCACTTTGGCATACAGATGCTCGGCAGATGAGATATTTGAAAGCTGTTCATGCCGGGAAATTATATCAAAAGGCTGTTTATCAGGATTTTGATAAATCAAATCGTTATAAACATCATGGATGATTCGTCCCCGTTTTTCAGCTTTGCCCTGCAGGATGTTCTCTTCGGTGAATACACTGGAGGCCTCTCCAAAGATCATTATCTGATTTTCGTACTCTTTAAGCGTCTCTTTCCAGTGGCTTTCATCTTCCAGTTTGATGAAAATCTTCAGCAACATTTTGCTTTTAATATTGTTTATTTCCAGGATTTCCAGTGCAGTCTGGATATTCAGGTTGTCATTTCCCAATGAAATTACAATGTAATTTAGTTTGTCAATCAGCCTCCCTATCTCCTTATAAAAGCTGGTATTGCCAACTTCGGCATCAATAAAACTGAGGTCATAGTTTACCGGCAAACCCGGATAAAGAAATTCAAACCTGCCCCTCAACACGTTCATACATTTATCAATAGCAGTGGCATGAAATGCTGAACCGGCAAATTGCCCATGCTCGGTAAGTTTACGCAACACACTTGTGCCTATTTGTCCGAAACCAACTATCAGGGCATTGAAATCAGTTTTGGCAGTTGCTGTTACTTTGTCAATCTCAACGGAATCGACAGGATGATGCCCGGTTATCAGTTGCCTTGAAACGATTGATGCATAATGGTGGATTATTACACTGATTTCGGATGTACTTGCCCTGGCATAATGAGCGAAATGCTTTTCAGCAATTTCGGCATAAGTTGATACATGAATTCTGACAGGTTTATCATATGAACGATTCTTTAATTCTTTTAATACCGTTTTTGCATGTTCAATATTCCAGTCTTCATCATTGGTTAAAAAATAGAGGTGGGTATCAACCACTCCGATTTTATTTTTCAAAATCTTCAGATTATGGAAAATGCAAGCATTATGATCGCTGGTGTTGGAATGTTCTTTCTTTCGGTGAAAGAGCTGAAGCAAGCCCTCCTCTTTTTCAAGGCTAATGCTTTCAAAAAAGGATTTGCGCTTTACCACATAGGCGTTGTTTGGTAACCGCGAATAGAGGCTCTGGCTTTCATCCTCGTACATATCTTTGACAAAGGTCACCAAACGGTCTGGATTGTTTTTTAGCAAATCGTTTGACAGGGCTAATGCAGACAGATTGATCCCAAAAAAGAAATGATTTTCTGCAGCGACCATGTTGCCTATTTTTAGCCTGATCAGCCAATCCTTGAAAAATACCCTGGCCATTACTGAAATAAAGATAAAAGCTGCCAAAGCTGCTGTCAGCGAAAACATGGCATGAAAAATTGCGCCATGTTTAAAAGGAGCTTCCAGTTCCACCAGATCGTTGCCCAAAATAAACAAACGGGTGGTTGAGAAAATCGATTCCATAATGTCGGGCAGTATGGAAGATGGATTGCAGTTGTTATTGCCCACCTGGTAACCAATAAAATAAACCACGAAGCCGCTCAAAAAGGTAAAAGGCAACAGAAAATACCGGATGAATTTCAGAAAACCTTCCTGCTTGCGCCTGTAGAAAACATGGTAAAAACCATACAACAGGAACAGAACTGCTGCAACCAATGCGTTCGACAGCCATTCCGAAGCTAACCAGGTTTGTTGAAATGCGTTTAATAAAATCATAAATTGTTGTTGTTTTTTGTTTCGTCTTTAACCATGTTTCATTGCTGTCTTCCGGCCATTTCCGGCTTTCTTCAGATCGGAGTGTAATCTTCCCGGGTTGTTGTAATCCTGAGTACCCGAATCAGCTATCCGGGACAAACCGAGAAAGTTTTCTTAACCTGGTTTTTGTATTAATTATCGTCAGATGCCAATAGGTCTAAATATGCGGCTCGCGGGTCATTTTCATGAAAGGTAAGTATAACCGTCTCAAATGAACCGGAACTTGTCAGACGCAAAACCGTCACCGGCGCATTTTTTCCAAACTCTTTGCGTAAGGCGTTCATACTTTTGAGATTATTACATGTTTTACCATTTACCTTAACAACAATATCCCCGGGTTTCATGCAGGAATGGGGCTGATCGTTTTCAAAGCCAATCGCAACCATGCCCCCGTCATAATCATGCCAAAGGTTTTTGTCGATGAAAAGCTTTACAGCTTTTGTATAAACATAAACATTTTCACCCTTTGATTTCATCTTCTTTTCAAAGGCTGTCAGCACCTCCAGGGCATGCTTGTTCATTTTTGCTGAAAGCAGCCGCGACATCTTTCCCCAGATCATCCATTCATCATCGTCGGGCACCGGCTGGCATTTCTTCAGCAGGTTGGCTTTCGATTGACTCAAACGGAGATCAACCGTAGCCAACTCCTCTTTCAGTACATCGACCTTTTGCTTTTTCAGGGCTAAACTTTCCACATCTTTTTCGAGTTCCTTAACCTCTTTATTGGCCTGACCGGTGAGTGCAGCATACTCATTGAGCGCTTGCTGATACATATTCATACTTTTTTCTGCCGCGCTTCTGGCCTCCTCCTTACCCATTTTAGGGGTACTTGGGAAATGGGTAAGTTGCGAACTAAAACGGTTGTAGACCTGCCTTGATGCTTCCGGCATGTCGGATAGTAACTCCAGGATATTATAATAAAGCACTTCACCGTTGAGGGCGACCATACGTTCCCGAAGAAACATCATTTCAATTGTTTGAGCAGACCAGCCCTGAACCGGCATGTTGGCAAAGCTTTTCAGACTTGAATAATAACCCGCCACTTCTTCAAAAAACAGGTGGTTTGCCGTGGAGTAAAAGGCCTGAACATCTTCGAGCGGAATTTTTGATCCCGATAGCACCTTCAGGTAATGATCGGTAAGGGGTGACCGGTAATCAACATGCTGCAACTGCTCTTCCCTGTAAGTGATATACTGAATAAACGATAATTTTTCCTGTGATTTATATGTTTCATCGCCGGGCATAATCATGAGATGGTAAAAAGCCGCCCATTTTTTTGATGCTTCGGTTACACCGTCAAGTTCTGCATTGAGGCGTGCCATCTTTAAACCCATGTCACCGATCACTGCATTTGACACCTGTTCGAGTTGCCTCTGTGATTCATAACGGCTGTAAAAAAACACAAAAGATGTTATAACCGTAACAAAAACGACCAAAATAACCCAAAGACGTTTGAATTTGCGCAGGATACTGGGGCTCGATTTCATGTAAGACACCAGGCGCTTGATATAAGCATCGAAAAACTCATCACTGGCCGAAAGTCCGTTCATAAACTTCAGCTCCTCCATTCCAGATGGCATGGTATCAGGCCATGTGAAGTTGCGTAGCATGATAGGGATGATATTACGCTTGTTTTCAAGGGCATGCATCACTTCCAACCTCAGCCAGTCGTCAGGATATTGGCAGCGATCGAGGCCTCCGGGACTCATGATTACCACAAAATCTTTACACTCCATGATTACTTCATAGAGCTTTTCGTTGAATTTCCCGGTACGGAGCTCCTCAAAATCCAGGAAGACTCTATAGCCGAGGCTTTTCAGTTTTTCCTGGACCATTTTGGCCGTCTCAAACCCGCCATCGTGGCGATAGGAGATGAAGATGTCGTATTGAGATTGCTTTTTGCTTGCCATATTTCATTGGGTGCTTCACCTGTCTCATTATTCTTAATCTACCACTTTTTACCTTGTTTTGATCGCCAACACCTATCAGTTAAGTGTAAGTGACAATCCAATTGCAATTAAGAAATTTTATTAGCACAATTTTCTTGCTGCATATACTTATCCTAATCATTATGTTCTGCCGTCTTAAGAAAACTATATCATCTTTGTTTTTGCATTTTTAAGAATATCAGGAATGACAAATCAAGTTCAATTGCCAAATCAGTTGAAAGAAAAACAAAAGTTATGGAGTTTTCGCAAAAGAATATCCAGTAACTGAACGAAACAAGTAAAATATTGAATTAGAGGGAATTTCATTTCATTTTCATTTGGTTTTATGGCTCGCATTCATGATTTCTGAGGATATTTTATTGGCGATATTTAAGGCCAGGTTTTCATTACTTTCTATACTATCTTTTTCAAGGATTACAGCACAAGAATATTCAGGGTTTTGAGCCGGGAAATAGCCGTAAAAGTTAAACTGGTAATTAAATTCTGGATAAAAAGTAAAATTTTTATTTAGTGAAGAAATTCCTGCTATTTCAGTATTTGAACCATTATTTTTAGTATTTATTTCTTGCAGCAAATGCTGCATTTTACTAATACTTTCTTTTGAAGCAATTTCGGAGCATATAGTTTGAGATTTTTCAATATTCTCATTAAATACTGGTCTTATCATTTTCCCTTCATTGGCTATAGCATTGTACACCGTAAGCATCTGAACTATTGATAATCGTATACCATAACCTATGATGTTAAAAGCCAATGGACCATTAATACTGTCTTTTCCAATTTCAGAATTGTATGGTTGTCCCACGCACATTTCTTTAAGCTTATTATAATAGTCCTTCTGGTTGTCATTATATGCTCTGATAATGGCTTTGGCAAGTCCAACAAATGATCGCTTTATTAAGACTTCTTTAAGAGTGAATATTTTTATTGAATCAGACCATTCCTGGTCTCTATCATACATCACTCGATTGTGATACTCCATGCGACCGAAAGAGACAGAGACAGTATCTCTTAAATCTAATCTGTTATCATCGAGAGCTGCCAATAAGGAAATGGGAGCAAAACAGAACCCATTGTCTATAGGTTCAAAAAAAAAGCTCTTATATGGCATTTCGGTGTGATGCTTTATTTGAATTGGTAGATATTCAACACCACCCTTAAAATAATCCTTTGTGAGGCCTTCTGCTTCAAGCAAATCCAAAACAAGTCCAGACTTAACATCCATGATGATAACCAAACACCTGAAAGGGATATAACCAATACAATTTTCTCGAATAGTGTTTTCAGCAAGAAGTTTTATATCAAAAACCCGTTTTTGGGGTTCTGTAAATTTATGAGTCAACAATATACTAAATAGCCCTATGACAGTAATTGAGATTAGAAAAGCGATAAGTTGTTTAGTTTTTTTTCCATTGTAAAATGGTTTGACATTCTGTTGAGATTGTTTATCAGCGGGAAAAATTGTTCTATCTGTTTCTAATAATCTTGTAACCGATTGGCTTACTGATTCAAAATAATTCTCAGGGAATGGAAAAGCATCAATCCAGTTGATGTTTTGAAGGTAATACTTCTTCACATTATTATAGGGAACATCTGTTAATCGAAAAACAAGAATTACTTTCCCTGCGTTTGAGGCTAATTCAATTTCTTTTTCTACCTGCCGTGATGAGTTAAAATTCTCAGTAAAGACGGTGATCATTATTTTACAATTTTGAATTGCATCTGTAATTGCGCCAGCCCAAACGGCTCCATGCGGAATATTCCTGTAAGCCACAAAGCAGCGGATTCCTTTTTTCTCCAAAAAGGCACAGAGGCCTGTCACAATTAATCTGTCTTTATCTGAATAGCTTATAAAAACATCATATCCCATATATTATACCTTTCTTTTATAATGTCCCTTTACACTCCTTACAAAACTTACCATTCTCCAATTTTATAGTACCCCAATTAGTACATTATATAATTCCCACTGAATCAGTATTAATGCTGTTTTAGATGAATTGGTTCAGTTGCCTTATGCTTCCCTCTGGTAACTCAATTTCCTTCTCATCGAGATTTTATTGTTGTATGGATTCCCCAAATTTGAGTAACCGTTACCGGCCAGAATAACAGCATGGAAATAATTTTTTGGATGGTCTGCTGCCCAAATACACCAACTCTGGCTTCAATGAAAATCTGCCCTCCTTTCTTTAAAAAGGGTCTCACGCCTGTGGTAAATCCTGGAATGGCTTCCATATTACGACGAGCAGCCTCATCTTCGGGGTGGATGAAATCCTGGGGATTAATCATGGTTTTCAATTGACTTTTAGCAGACTAACTTTTCAACATAGGGAAGCATAACAGGGATTACCCCCCCCAATGTTGTAACTATTGTTTGTGAATTTAATAACAATAACATGGTAAAAATACAGATTTTTTTTCTTCGGTACCCGGGTTTTAAACAAGTACTTGATTTGGCAACGAAGTCCCATGCAATGTATCATAAAGAAATATGGTATTTACCTGGAAAAAACGCCCGCTTTGACCAGCCTTCGGCGAAAAAGCATAATCAACGCAATTTGGTAATTGTTAACAAAGTAAGGTGGTCACAAAAATCGGCTTAGGTTGGTCGAAAACTCCGACTTTTCCAGAAGCGGGGTTCCAATGGAGGTAATTTCGGTTTTAGCAAATCTAAAGAAAAAACGGATTGGGCAGGATTTGGGCAACAAAATAAGTAGTTTTGAGTAGTTCCGTGTGGGTTTCACTTTAATCAGAAAATGATTAATCACAACTGGACCAACATGATAACAGAATCACTGTTTCAACTGAATAGTTCTGAATAGTATGCGGATTATTCCAGTCGATGCCACAGAAAAATCAACAAAAAACCCTGAACTTTAATACGTTCGGGGTTTTTTATTTTCAGGTTGGGCAGTTATTGGCAAGTTGCACCGGCATTCGGGCCTGATCCTTTGCTTTACAACCATCAATGCCATTGACCACGACGGGTTGTTCATCATGATGAGGTGAATTCCAGGCTTGTCATGGACTTCCTGACCATTACGGCACTGTCACCGGGAAGTTCTGTATTTCATTTTTCCCGGTACCTTCGTTTGAAACAGTTACTTTCTTATCGCTGTTCCCGTGTTGCCTAATTTCGCCTTCATTGTAGAACTCAACGGCTTTACCAGTTCTGCATTGTAGGCACCCGACGGGAAGTAAGGCATCTGCCCGTTGTTTATCTGGTAGGAGGCAATTGCATAGGTACGCGCCAGGGCTGACAGGGAGCCGGGAGTTTCAATGGCATCGACATTGGTGGCGAAAATGGAAACCGAATTGTCGCTGTTGCGCGCTATGTCATAGGTACGGAACTCCTGTGGAAAGTCCTTTATCGACGAGGTTTCAACCTCCCAGAAACCGAGTTCAGGGCGGGCCGGGTTGGGAGATGGCTGTACTGTGACCGCGTTGATGTGACGATGACCTGACATCCAAAGGATGAGATTCGGGTAATGGTGAAGCGTGTCGAGCAGCTGCTGTTCGGTTATCGGCGCGGCGGTGTTCCACAGGTTACCCCCGACGCCAACGGGGATATGCGCTGCTATGATCATGAGTTTGTCTGCGGACTGGCCGCTTTTTAGTTCCTGGATAAGCCAGTCAAACCGGGCCTGGTCAAGGGAGCTTTGCGCATATACAAGGGTGTCGGGATTCGTGTCCTGCTCGGTGTCGTCGAGCACGATGACCTTGAGAGGCAGGTCCGCCTTCGGCTCAAAAGAATAGCAGGCGAAGCCGGTGATCTTATTGTCCTGGCTGAAGCCATGTCCCCGTGGATTTGAAGTAGTGTTGAAGAATTCGCCGATCCACTCTCCCCGCTTTAATGAACGGCGGCCCGGGTCGGCAGCGATCACCCGGGGAGGAGCAGGGAAGGCCGTGACGGCGCCGGCCCCGATGATATCACCATAGCGTGTCCGCCCGTCAATGGACCCGGCGTAATATTCCGTGCCGTTCAGCCCGTTCAACGGATTGTTAAGTTTGATGATCTCTGTTCCGGTGAAATTAGGCCGGTATGCATCGGTCACGGTATACGAGCCTTTCCAGAAATGATCATGGTTCCCGAGGGCCTGGTACCATGGGATCGACTTGTCGAGCCCTTCTGCCTGGAACGGGTCCTGGTAATCATTCCCCGGCCCGGCGATGGGATCGTCCTTGGTGCCTGAATCCGGGTTGATGGGCAGTCCGTCAAGGATATCGATAAACCACCGCAGTTCATTGTACTGGGTGTTGTCGCAATCATCACCCAGCGAAATGCCGAAATCAAACTTGTTTTGTTTGTGCAGAACGTTGATGGTCCTGACGACAGCCTCAAGGCTCTGTGTCGTCAGCAGCATGGAGGGCGAATAGGCTCCGACATTGCCGCCATGGTATCCCAGGAAGACACACTGGGCAGGCGTCTCCTCATCGCACACATGGATGTCTGACATGGTAAAAAACCGCAGCAGGGTTGCCGCTTTTGTGACCGATGTTCCCGAATACCCGGCGGGCATGAGGTCCAGCCGTTTCTGGTATCCGATTCCCGGGCCATATTGCCAGCCTCCATAGCCATAGATCAGGAATTTTTCTATTTCACAGGGATAAATCCGGGGAGGATAAACAGAAATGATGTTCGGGACAATGGTCCTGTCAAGCGTGGTGATCCCTGCTGTTGGTCCAGGGTCGGATGTGCCGTCATCCTTCCTGCATGCGGTAATAAAAAGCAGTCCGACTGACAGTCCAATCAGCAGGTGCGACAAGGACTTGATTTGAGTATTCATGATTCCTGGGGTTAATTATAGGTAAAACTAGTGCTATGCAGAGCTGCGGGTAGATCCCGCGGTCATCCTTCTTAAAACCAGTTGCAGCAATAGCCACAACGTAAGATAAATATTTACCGGAATCCGGAAAGTTTGTTAAGGTGGCAGGAAGATAATTGAACTGTTTGTATTGCAGGCAGGTTTGTTTTTACAGATCAGTTAAAGAAACCCGTCATTAATTCTATGAAAACACAGAAAACTCAGATTGCATATCCAGTGTCGGGATGGATGAAGGGCCAGACTTCATGAAATATTCATGAAATCTGACCTTCTTCTTTCCCTTTCGTATCACTTGTTCAGTATTACCTCTTATCGTGCTGGCTTTTCAATGGCACTAATCCAGATGCACTGTTTTTCCCTTGTTTAGTCTGGGGATTCCGGCCAAGGCCGGTCGGTTTGCTTGTTATTTCTACATGTATAATTAATCCGGCACATCATTAAACCCCTGGAATACGAACTGGTAACCAGTCTGAAGGGAGATGCTGGCCGGAACCTTGCCGGGCATCAGGTTGGCAGTCTGGTAATAATACTGCACCCCGGGATAGTAGGTGTAAGCCTTGTCGGTCGGAAGATCCTTAAACCCGAACCCGCTGTTCCATACTCCTGTCGCGTTGTTAAAGTTTCTTCTTACCACATCGCCGCCAACATAGTCCACAAAAACCGACCAGTCAATTCCTTCCGGAATGGTGGTACCGATGTTCACCGTCATATCGACCCCTCCGTTTCCCTGCATCCCATAATAGGCCTTATACCAGGCCCATGCGTGCAGCGACCAGCCGATGCCGGTTTCCTGGGAAGTTTTTACCTTGTTGTATAAATTGTCGACCACGATGTAGTAATTCTCGGTATAGCTGGAAGTCCCCGAAAACTTCATCAATCCAGGGGTGTTGTATGGATAGGTGTAGGCGATGCCTGACGTCTGGTAATACAGTTTATAGTTGCTGCTGGTGGTGGCAGCAAGCGGGGGACGCGCCGTAGTGCCATTGACGATATAGGTTATATGACTGTTAAATGTGCTGAAATCAAAGCAATCCAGTTTGCCCGTGCTCTGCCAGCCGTTGCTGATGGGATCGTTTGTGAGAGCCATATAGCCCCATGGCCAGGCGGCTGCGAAATATCCGAATTGAAAGGTGCACAGGTCTGTCTTTGTTGTGGAGTATTGCTCCGGGTTTTTGGGATTGTAGTACAGCGGGGTCACACTCCCGGTAATGGGAACATAATGTGTCCACGGACTAAGGTTGCCGTTATCGGTCACGGTGATGGTCTGTTTCCCCGTTGCCCAGGTGGTGTCGGGGCTGTTAAACCTGTATACATTCCAGATATTGTCGTGTGAGCATACCTTATCCGATGTCCACCAGGTGTATGGGATCAGGCTTGGCATCATGGTTGAATTCGCACTCAGGGTTTTAGACCCTATTGTGACGGTGAGGTTGGCGGCGGGAGCGGTGCCGTCGGGTCCGTAGCGGCTTGGCACTGTGATATGGCCCCCCATGACCGGGGAGTGTCTCACCAGCCCATTTGTCAGCAGGTTGGCCACAAACTGCGCGCGGGCAAGCGGGTTGTAAAAAAAGTCGTCGGGAGCCAGCCCCGCTGTTGCATAGGGCATATCGCGGACAAAATGGTCCTCGTTGCGGTATTCGTTCAGGTTGGCAGCCAGGTAGTCAACCGTCGACAAAAAGGTGCTGATCTCAGGAGTGATAGAAGGAACGACGGTCCGGTTCCAGAAGATGGTGTCCAAACCAAGCGTGTGCAGCGAATCGTACATATAGGCGGCATTGACCTTTATCGTGGCGGCCTGGAACTGGTAGTTTACCACCGTCAGGAAGTAACTTTCAAGCATGATGTAAGCATTCATGGCGTCTGTGGAATCATGGATCTTTCCCTTGCAGGCGTTGATCAGTGTCTTGGCGTAGGCCCTCAGTGCGTTGTTTCCTGGAATCGTCGGGCACAGTTCACTTTTCATCAGACCGATAATTTTCCCCATGGAGGTGGGGGCATTATCCGTATAGACGTTTTCTGCGTAAGTACGGACCTTGCTCTTCGCGAAATCCATACGGGCAATGTTGATCGGATCCTGGGGATTTTGTTTGTAATCGCTTGCCGTTTTTGCGTAAAACATGAACTCCGTTTGGTCAGAATTCCCCATGTCTGATTGAATCAACGAAATATAGTCGTTGAGCTTACCGGTCGAAAGACAGGATGTCAGCTTGTCGACATCGGTGGCGAGAAGGGTCAGATTGTTTCCCATGGCTGTGATCATATTCGTCAGGATCGTAGTTTGCCCAATCAACGTGAGCAACATCGAGTTGATCGTATCGTAGGGAGACACCTTGACAGAATTCTTGGCAATGTCCCAGATCAGTTTACCCACCTCTTTCATCGGACCGGCCGTCACCCCCGGGGTACTGCTTTTAAGTCCTCCGATCCCGTTGATGACATGCCCGGGGAACTCCTGCTGGCTCATGGTCTCGAAGTTCGACATGATATGGATCGGCCTGTTAGTAAATACTACAGCGTTCGCGGACGCGGGGGTGGGCGTTGGCGCGGGTGTACTGTTGGTTGCATCATTAGTCTTTCTGCAGGCAATGGAAAGAACCAGGATCAGCATCGTCAGGATGGCGGCCGGGATGAGTTTTTTCAGCAATCGTCGGGTTTTCATAAAGAGGGGTTTTTAGAATTCGGATTTTTTCCGTTAACTGCCATCAAATGTATTTCACATGATCCGATGCGGCCGCATAAAAGGTAAAATAAAGCACCCATAACGTAAAAAAGACTGAATGGAATCATATCTTTGCACAAATCTCACAGGAAAATCAAGGGTTGTGTAAAATAATTTACTAATAAGGAACCATAACATTTTTTTAATGGCCAGGGTACTCTTTTTGATTTCTCCCGTTTTCATATGCCTTTTCTGGGCGATGGCACTGATGGCTGACAGGAGGAAATTTCCGGCACCCCGTAGATTCCTTGCGATTTTTTTACTGTTTACCGCGTTTATCTTTACTGCTCATTTTTTATATTTTGCAGCGTATCCGGATATATATCCATGGTTTGACATCCCCTTGCAATGGATAGCCATGTTCATTTTTCCCCTGTTCCATATTTACTTCCGGCTGCTCACAGTGGATGACCGGTTTTCTTTCAGGAAACATATAAAGTACCTGGCCATTCCCTTCTTTGTCGGGTTGAATTATTTTATTGCTGTCATGATGACGCCCCATGATGATTACCTGGCCTGGCTTTTTAAAGGCCCCGGGATCCCTGTCTCAGGGCATGTTTATTATCTTGAATTAAGCCGGACGGTTATCCGGGTCGTTTTTCCTGTTCTTTTAATGCTTGCCCTCATCGCCAACTACCGGTTGATACAAAAACACGGGAAGAGGATGGGGGAGTTTTTCTCGGATGTTCATGATGAAAAAAACCGGGCAGCACGCATCCTGAATTTTTCCATCCTGGGGATAAGCCTTGTTTCGCTGGTTATCACCACGATGGGCCGGGACCATGTGATGTCGGACGACCGTTACATCTATTTTGCATGGTCGGGATTCTCCGTCATTTTATATACACTGGGGTTGCTCGGAATGAGCCAGCGACCCATCAACCCGGCGTATGACCCGGCAGAAGTCAAGCAAACCGAATACTCCGACCTCCCCGTACCCGTGCTGAATGATCTTGCGGAAAGGATAAAAAATGAATTTAAACTAAACAAAATTCATCTTGACAATGAATTGAATATCATGGATGTTGCAAAAGCGATCGGCACCAACAGGAGTTACATCTCCTCAACGATCAATAAACGGTTCAATCAGAATTTTTCCGTCTTCGTGAACAGTTACCGCATCGAGGAATTTAAACTGTTGAGTAAACAGGATAGAAAAATCACTGCCGAAGCGCTTGCCAATAATTGTGGATTCGGCTCGGTCAACTCCATGAAACGTGCCATATTAAGCCAGACTGGCCTGACATTCTCGGCGATGCGAAAAAAGATCAGAGAAGACTGCTAAACAGTTTCCATCCCGGTTTCAGGACAAGGTCGGATACGTGGGATGGATGTCGGAAATTATCGCAATCGTATAAACATTTCTACCCGCTACAACCGGAGCAGTGTTGCTGTCACGCTTCAGGGAGTTGGTGTTTAACAAAAATAATAAAGGCATGATGACCCATGACCTGAGAAGGGATCCGGTTCTTGTTTTCATGACAGGAATTAGTGTCATTAATGGTATTTTATTCATAAACGCACCAGTATTAGAGGCATAGAGGGAGGGATGACCAAAATGGCGGCTGTGACAATTCAGAATGGAAATGTATGTCGTTTTTAATTGGATTCACCATGGCAGTGTAAAAAGGTTTCCTTTTTCAAAAAGCCAGGCTCTGCAGTACTCTTTTGAACATAAATCAAACGGGCCCTTTTTTGGGTCGTTTGAGATAGTAAGCAGAAAATGAAAGATTTATATTAATTGATTGAATTTCGAAACACCCTATTCTGATTGTCAGCAGGGTGTTTGTCAGATCCGTATTTACTCTCCTTTACGATCAGTGTTTTATTAAGGACGAAAGGTCGGAAAGATCATCTCTTTTCCTGACCGGGCTGCATCTTAAGGTCACGCTGGTCCCTGAATTCACTTGGCGTTATCCCCGTGAATTTCCTGAAGGCAGTATTGAAGGTTGATTTTGACGCAAAGCCGGCCATGATGGATATCCCCAGGATCGAATATTTATCGTTTGCCGGGCTGGTCAGCAGCATCTTGGCTTCGTTTACCCGGTAAGAGTTTATGTAATGGTAGTAATTCTGCTGGTAAAACTCGTTGATGATCTGGGAGATGTACTTACTGTTTGTTTCAAGCCGTTGTGCAAGGTGGTCGATGGTCAGGTTGCTTTGGGTGAAGACCTTCTCGTCCTGCATGAGGGTTTCCAGCTTTTCGGCCAGCACCCTTTTCTGGTCATCGGTCATGGTGGAACCCTGGTATTTGATCGTCTGGTTTACCGGTAACCCAGGATCGGGGGGGATGTCAACCGGCAATGACCCGGCCTCATCGCCGGGCACAGCCGGCATCCCGTCATTTATTGCCGGGGCGCCGACGGCAATTTCTTTCTGGTTCAGCCCGCGCATACCGGCATACAGGGTGATACCCAGCATTGAAACGGGATAAAGGATCCCGGCCACATAGTGCTGCCTGAATCCGATCACATAAAGCAAATTGTTGATAATGAAAAAAACCAGGAACGATATCATCACCGACCTGGTCCACCCGGTATCAATTTGTTCGGTGGAAGAATAATGGTTTTCGATAAATTTGAGATGCCTCCGGTACTGCCTGATCGTCAGGACAAGGTAAAACACCAGCTGGATATTGATGACCACGTAAATGGCCGCAACATAAATGGTGAAGAGGTAGATGATCAACCCTCCTGCCGGCCGGGAACCGAAGGAAAAGGAGAGGTACTCGGTTTTTTGGGCAGATGGCAGGAAAAGGAAAGGGGTGTTCAGCAGGAGGATCACTGCGGCCGGGAGGAAATGGCTGGCAAGCCTGGCCGTGAACCTGAAGTTATGACGGGTGACTGAAAGGATATAAAGATAGAATGTGGGGATGAAGCTGAGGATGACAGGGAGGATTGGGTAATATAGGAATGAGATGGCATGGAAGGCCTTGAGCCGGTAGAGCAGGTTGAAGGCAAAATAGATGGAAAGCAACAGGTTAAATAACCCGAAAATGACCCTGGATGATCCGCCTGAATCAGCCCTTGCCATAAAGAGCAGGATGGCAAGCACTAGGCACTGATATACCGGTAGCGCGTATAATTGGGTGATGAATGAATCCATAGAGGTTTCCTTTGATGCAAAGTTACGCAATTCATCTCCATTGCATGAAACTGCTTATGAAGAAGGAATTGATCATAACTCCGTTCCGCACCGGGAAAAAAAGACCGGTACAGGTGCGAATTCAGGAATCTGAACCTGTCGGCAGGATGTGCTGTTCCTAAATTGGTGACTTTTGCAGCTTAAACCTGTTTCTTAAATTCTTCCAAGATGACAAAAAGTTTCTTCTCCCAAATGTATCTTATAATATTACTGACCGTTCTCACCCTGCACGTAAAATCTCAGAATTATGTGGAAATTGGCAGCGGGACGGTTTCGAACACCATGCCGGTCTACTCAAGCTGGAATTACTCCTGGAGTTCGCTGATATACAACCATGCCGATCTCGGATCCGCCAAGAGCATCATCAAGATCGCCCTGAACTGTACCAACGGCCCAAAGACCGTGACGAACCAGAAGATCTATTTCAAACTCACCCCCAATACCGTTTATGCAAGTGCAAATTACGAGGATCCGCTGAATAACGGATATACGCTTGTCTTCCAGGGCAACCTGACCTTTGTGACAGGCTGGAATGAGATCACGCTGCTTTCCCCGATCCCATACGATGGGGTGCAAAATATTTCCATTCACTGGGAAAACCGCTGGGGAACCTCTTACGGTCCTACCTTCAACTCCACAAGTTCCTCTATCAACAACAACAAGAATTGTGGCAATGATCAGAATTTCCCGCTGCCCAGCCAGACTGGTTACCTGAATCCCTATCCCAGTTCGCTGACCAACATGCGGTTCTACTATAACGGCACCGGCCCGGTAACGCCGACCAACCCGGTTCCCGCTGATAATGCCACCGTGGTTTCTGTAAGCACCTCTCTTTCATGGCAGCTGGGGGCGAACACCACCAGCTACGACCTCTGGTTCGGGACCGACCCGCTAAACCTCTCCCTCGTGGTCAGCAATGCACCCGTCGCCGGGGCAGGCACCTACAGCTATACTCCACCCGCATTGCTGGCCGATTCAACCTGGCATTACTGGAAGGTCATCGCCAAAAACGCTACCCAGCAGGAATCATCACCTGTGTGGAAATTCAAAACAGAGGTGGTCATTGACCAGTTTCCCTATTACCAGGGATTTGAAGATTCAACCGTTTTCAACACCTACCCGGTGCAAAGCGCCTGGGTCATCACGCCCGATGTTTCCTGGTACCAGTATAATGCGCAGCAACACAGCGGGCAGCTGTGTGCAAAATCCTCGTGGTACACCGCAGGCAACGAAGCCATTCTCAGGTCGCCCAAAGTGCTGCTTCCAGCCAACTATACCATCTCCTTTTACTGGCGGAACACAACTGCAAACAAAATCGCTGCCCATGATACGACCTATTTCGAAGTGACCGGGAATGGCGGGCAAACCTGGGTAAAGGTCGATACCCTCGCACCTGCAACAGGAAATGCCGCCTATATCCAGCGAATACACAGCCTGAATGCATTTGCCGGGAATAACTGCTTTTTCAGGTTCCGCCACAGGACCGACAACAGCGCCAGCGCAGCCAACGTATACCTGGATGATATTTCAATTTACCAGACCGGTGGTTTGCCGACGCTTGCCGTTACCCCCCCGAATCAGAATGTGACCCCTCCCGCAGGGAGCACGCAATTCACTGTTACTACAACCGTTGCATGGACGGCGGTTTCGGATCAGACCTGGTGTACGGTCACTCCCGCGGGTACCGGGAACGGCACAATTTCAGCGAATTACACGCAAAACACCACTGCCTCACAGCGTATAGCCAATGTTACCGTGACTGCAGCCGGGATTTCACCGGTGACGGTTACCGTTACGCAAAGCGCCTCCGCACCCACCCTTTCGGTAACCCCGCAAAACCAGAATGTGACCTCGCCGGCAGGGAGTACCCAGTTCACAGTTACTACCAGCGCAGCCTGGACAGCGGTTTCGGATCAATCCTGGTGCACCGTCACACCGACAGGTACCGGGAACGGCACCATTACGGCAAATTACCTGGCAAACACCACCACCTCCCAGCGCATCGCCAATGTCACCGTCACGATACCCGGGATCGCACCCGTTGTGGTGACCGTGACACAAGGTATTCAGGCGCCATCTCTTTCCGTAAGCCCCCCCAACCAGAATGTGACCCCGCCAGCCGGCAGCACCAGTTTCACGGTTACTTCAAATTCCTCCTGGACCTCGGCCAGCAACCAGCCATGGTGCATTGTCACAAACGCAGGTACCGGGAATGGCACAATTACGGCTACCTATACATTAAATCCTGACGTGGCTCCCCGCGTGGCAACCATCACCGTGACCGTCGCCGGGCTGAGCCCCGTGACAGTCACCGTCACACAGGACGGTTCCGCACCCATACTGGCGGTAACGCCTCCAGTTCAGAATGTTACCTGCCAGCCGGGTACTGCCGGGTTCACCGTTACGGCCAATTTGAGCTGGACTGCCACAAGCGATGCATCCTGGTGTGTCCCGACGGCTTCGGGTTCCGGCAATGGAACACTGGCTGCCACATACCAGCAAAATGCTGCAACCCAAAACCGCACGGCCAATATTACCGTCAGCGCTGCCGGGATAGCCCCTGTGGTTGTCCAGGTGGTGCAATCGGCACCCGTAGGAATCGGTGAATTGGATAAACCCGGGTTAACAGTCTATCCAAACCCTGCAACAGGACTGGTCCGGGTAAACTTCGGCAGCCTTGACACAAGGGATGGTTCGGTTCAGATCATCAATGCCCGGGGGACTGTGATCATGCATCAGAAAATCGGGTCCGATGAGATGCAACTTGATCTTTCGACCTTTGCAAAGGGTGTTTACCTGTTGATATTCAAAGGTAACAATGCGGTTGCAAGCGAAAAGATCATCGTAAAATAGGCTCCGTTGACACAGCACTCCCTCGGGGATTTCCCGGAATCCTGCACCGGACTTTACTGTTCATGACCCCACCAGCCGGGCAGAAAATCCCGGCTGGCAATCATGTTGTGACAGAAGTTTACCTGCCGGCCGACCCATTGAGAGACCTGAAAACAGTTGAAAATAACAGCATCCAGCCTTTTTCCGGCTCGTCTGTCGAATAATCTGCCGAAAACGGCAACATGACAACTTTAAGTCATGAAGGGAATCATGACAACCGCAGTTTCTGTTAACGATACTACCGGGCTCTCATGCTATTCCCCTTGGGTTCGTGCGTAATTTCAGCAAGACCAAGAACCTCCATTAAAGGTGGAATATACATCCCGAATCTGCCGCGCAGCCCTTTCTTCAGGCCGTACCAGCCGCCAAGAGGGTTGTTTTCCGATCGCCCCCATGCTTCCACCGTGCCATCTTTGGCCGGCTTCTGCTCGTCGGCGCTGCCAAGTTCCATCCAGTCGCCATGCTGCTTCAGCATCGAATGCAGATCTTCCAGGCACCGGTAATCGTAGTGTAAAATGGTTTTTCCCACGGTGCAAACCAATATCTCTTTGCCGTCCCTGGTCTCCTTATGCATGGTAAAGTCAGACGACAAGGGTGGCGTTTTCAACACCCAAGGATTTTCTTTTGTTCCCGGTTCTGTTGTCATGGATGAATATTTTTATGGTAAGGATTTTTGTTCGTTGGTAATAAACAGTAACGGATAGTTCGGCATCCGGCATGATGTTATGTGTAATCGTGGCGATAAAGGTACAGTTTCCGGCATTCACAGGTTCGGAATTTACATGGAACTTAATATAATCTTAACACAGGTCCGGCCTGCTGGTGGATGAGCGGGAACGTGCCTGCGAAATGAAATTTATTAATCCAGGCTTTCCCGGATGGGAACCAGGGTTTTCCCGTATTCCAAAATTGCCGACACCCGCTGTAACATTCGGAATTTTATTACGTCTAATATTCCTTTGATTGGTAAAAAATTTAACCCTGTTCAATTATGAAAACTCCGAGATTCAGTTTTAAAGTTGCAGGCATGATATTCCTGCTGTTCATGGCTGTAAACGGTTTCGCCCAATTCACAACCATTGATGAGGCAAAGGATTTCATCAACGATCACCTTTCGCATTCCATTTTGCAGAAGATCGATCCTGACGGAACGGTGACCATGGGCACGCCCAGCGAAAAGATTAAATTCAACCTGCACCATGTCACCTTTAACTACAACGGCGGCAACAACGACGACAGGGTCAGGGTTGCCGGGGATAACTGCATTGAGCGCTATGAACACAAAATCCTGACGGAGAAAACAAGCCGCCAGTCGTTTTTGTGCGAATCGGAAAATGATGCCATGAGGGTGATCGATGCCTTCAGGTTCTTAAAAAAGAGGTACACGGTAGACCAGGGTACCAGCCACGCCGCGGGAAAAGCGCTGAAGACAAACGATACGACCTTCAACACAAAAACGGTTACCGAAGCCATTGATTTCATCAATGAAAATCTTACCTACTCGGTGATCACCGGAGTTGATGAAGCGGGGATCATGACGATCAACAGTCCGGATGAAACCTTCCAGGTTGACCTGGCAAAGGCTGAATTCGGGTACAATGATGCGAGCGATGGCTCGAAAGTGAGGATCTACGGCGATTTCTGCATCAGCGATAAGAAGGGCAACGGCGACCGGGAGACCATCACCCGAAAATCCTTTCAGACCCAGAACCGGGTGAAGGCCTATAAGGCGATCACAGTGCTTTATTACCTGAAAAGCACCTATGCCAATCTTGATCCGGCAAAGATCCGGGGGCTGAAAAATTTAACAGCGGCAAGGGTTGCCACCTATTCAACCCCTGAGGATGCCATCGATTATATCAATGCGCGGCTGTTGTATTCCATCATCCTGGACATTGACCATGGCGGAAACCTGACCATGAACGCACCGGAGGAGATCTACCGCTTTAATATCAACGAGGTGAAGATAACCAGCGCCCTGAATACCAAAAGCCGGTCGGAATGGTTCCCCATTGTAATCAATAATAATTCCGGCACGGGTATTTTGGTCGAAGGCCATGACGGCATCAGCAAATATGATGCTCCCGGATCGTACGACAAGATGGACGAACAGGTTTTCCAGTGCGGGAGCGCATCGGAGGTAAGGGATGTCCTGAAGGCCTTTGCCTGGATCAGGAATGCAATCAAAAAGTAAGGCTGCTGGAAAAGCTTATTTCTTGGTTGGTTCAACTTCCCACTTTTCCTTCCCGTGTTTCTCCCTGACTTTATATACAGGGGTTTTCGGGGTGAAACCGATATCGATCATCGAAACATTGCCCTGGTTGTCGAGTTTCAGCAATAATGACTGGTAAGGCATGAATTTCAGGAAAACCGGAATGGTTTTTCCCCTGAAATTTATCTCTATACTGTAGCGGTCGGTTTTGTCATTCAGCGACTGACCATATTCCAGTGGAAAGGTGAGGTGCTGCGACTTTGGATTGGCAAAAAAGAGATAGAGGCCATCATCGGTTTGCCTGCACCAGTAATCAAATTTCTCCGTTCCCGTGACCACCGGTTTGATATTGCCGAACTCCGTAATGGAGGCCTTGACCTGCGGGCACTTTTGCAGTTTTTCGACCAGTTGTTGATATTTTACGGCCGATTTATGGAACCCCGGCTCTTGCGGAATTTGTTTAAGGCATACCGGGAGACCTTGCGCGGCGAGTTCCGCTACCCGTCCCAGCGCATCGGCATCCATGTATTTTACATCCGCATAGAGCAGAGAAAAGGAAAAATCACCAACCTGCAGGCGGCCATTGTTATAAACGGCTTTCTTCAGAAATTCCCCGTTGATCCAGGTTGGACGATAGGCCTTCAACTCATCGGGCAGGTACGTGTAGCGATGTTCATATTCGCCCCAGGCCCATATAAACTGCTTATCCACGGGAAGTTCGCCGGCAATCCATTTGTCCTCAGTGGGAAGGTACACGGCCACGTCTGAAAAGGTTACCCCCATCTTCATATAAGAGGAGACCTTTTCCATGTACCGGTTGAATGCCGGGATTTCCTTTGCCAGGTTACCGCTTTTGCCCACATGGACCGAGGCATAGAATTTCACCGTATCCACTCCGGCAGGATTAAAGGGTTTTCCATGCCAGATGATCTGGTTCACGCCATTGGCAAAGAGTGCGTCGGCCACCAGTTTCAGGTCGGCCGTCTGCTCTTCGGAATGATGGATCCTTGGCCAGCCATAGAGGCAGGTAAAGGTTTCCGAGCTAACCACTTTTTTGCCTGCCAGGCCAGCGGCTGAGGCGACGATGTTGGCATAGGCAGGCTCATAAAGCAAGGCCTCCGTTTCGGGGATGTCGATGGCGGCGTAAGATGAAATGATGTCGCAGGGCGCCCCTGCGCATTGCGCCCGTGAATAGGCACCCAGCTCGTGGCTTTTCTTGGTAAAGGGTTTGTAAAACTCTTCGATCACATATTCGGAAATGAGTTTCATATAATCGTACCGTATGCTCCTGTAAGGTTCATTATTGGAGTAAAGACTGTCGCGGTAAGAGGTGAGCGGGTACTGGTACCGTTTTGCAAATTTTTCCATAAAACCGGGAGTGGAGAGGAATTTTGTTTCCACCTCCCAGGAGTCGCAAAATAGCCCGGAAAGGGAACCTTTCAACGCCGGTTTGAGGGCATTCCCGGTTCGTTCGGCATAATGAAAAAAGGCCTTCCGGTTCAGGTGATCGATCACGTAGCCCTTTTTCGGGTAATCCCATGACGCGGCGATATCCTGTCGCCACGAGGGGTCGGTCATGTTCATGGCAGCTTCACCAAACGGCACCTTCGTGTCGCCGAAAGGCCAGAGCGACCCAAAGGTAAAGTCACACCCGAGCCCGAGGCTGTCGGCGCAGTGTTTGGCATAGGCTACCATGCTGCTCCACTCCGGGCTCAGCCATTCCTGTCGGGGAGTGTAATGGATGGTGTCTTTCTTCATCCGGTTCAGCGGGTAAACCCAGGCAATTTCAACCCCGCCAAAGCCGTTGTTTTTAAGCCAGCCAAGATTGTCGGCAACCGAGGCTTTGTCGATCACCGAGGCAAACCACCACCAGCGTGTCCAGGGACGTGCGTCGACGTATATATGCGATGAGGCGAGGCCGGGCATGATACGGGTGGCCTTTTCCTGGGATTTTGCAGATATCATGAGGGTCAGCAGGAGGATGGCTGAAATCAGGATCTTTTTCATAGGGAGATGGATGGAATGAGAGGCAAATATAGGAAGATTGGGGTTGAAATCCTTTTTCACCACTATAGTCACAATAGAACACATTAAGAATAAAGGAGGAAAAATTCTTTATCAATTGTTCCCTAATGGGCCTATTGTGGTGAGAAAACTTTGAGATAACGACCCGATTCGTACCTTTGCACAATCTTTATTTAGTTTAAATTCATCCTCTGATGAAAATCATGAAATTTGGGGGGACCTCCGTAGGAACCCCGGAAAGGATCAGGTCGGTTGCGCAACTGGTGACCGGGACCGGCGAACCGCTCGTGGTGGTGCTGTCAGCCATGTCGGGCACCACCAACAGCCTGGTGGAGATTGCCGGCCTGCTTGGCACCGGCGACCCGGATGCGGCGCACGATAAGATCCGGGCCCTGGAACTCCGGTATGAAGCCGTTGTTCAGTCGTTATTTGAGACAGAGCCGTTCAGGGAGCGGGGGAGAGAGATGATCCTCACCCATTTTAACTACCTGCGTTCATTTACGCAGGATCTCTTCACGGCCAACGAGGTTAAATGCGTGCTGGCCCAGGGGGAGCTGATCTCGTCAGCCCTGTTCCAGTTTCACCTTGAGGAGGAGGGGATTCCATCGGTGCTGCTGCCGGCACTGAACTTCATGCGCATCGACCGTGAACAGGAGCCCGACCAGTATTATATCCGGGAGAACATCCTCAGGGAGATGGAGAGATACCCGGAGAACAAGTTGTTTGTCACCCAGGGATTCATCTGCAGGAACGCCTACGGCGAGGTTGATAACCTGCACCGGGGGGGAAGCGATTTCTCGGCCTCCCTGATCGGTGTCGCGCTGAATGCCCCGGAGGTGGTTATCTGGACCGATATTGATGGCTTTCATGACAATGACCCGCGTTATGTGGAGAACACCCACGCCATTGCCGCCCTTTCCTTTGACGAAGCGGCCGAACTGGCCTATTTCGGGGCAAAGATCCTCCATCCCTCCACAATCCTGCCAGCCAAGATTGCCGGGATCCCGGTGATCATCAAAAATACGATGGATCCCGCTGCGGCGGGAACGACCATCTCGGAGCTTTCCTCAGGAAAAGGAGTGAAGGCCATTGCGGCCAAGGATGGCATCACGGCGCTGAGGGTCAAGTCGGGCAGGATGTTGCTTGCCTATGGTTTCATGCGCAAGGTGTTCGAGATATTCGAACTGTATAAAACCCCCATCGACATGATCACCACCTCGGAGATCAGCGTGTCGCTTACCATCGACGACCTTGCCAATCTCGGCCAGATCGTTGAGGACCTGCACCATTACGGCACCGTGGAGGTCGACCATGACCAGACCATCATCTGCGCGGTCGGGGAGGGGATTGCATCCGAGACAACGACCGCTGCCGGGCTCATCAAAGCACTGGGAGAGATTCCCGTGAGGATGATCTCCTACGGCGGCAGTGAGAACAACATTTCGATCCTGGTCCCGTCGGCTTTTAAAAGCCAGGCGCTCAACGCCCTTAGTTCCCATCTGTTCAGCCATTGATCCCCATTATATTCAACGATGTTCAAGGAAGAAATCACCGGAAAGTTCAGCTCAATACCGACACCATTCTACTATTATGACCTCGGCCTGCTCAGGCGCACCCTGTCGGCTTGCTCGCAGGAGGCCGGAAAATACGGCTACCAGCTTCATTATGCCCTCAAGGCCAACTCAAATCCCGAAATCCTCACCCTCATCAGTGGCGCCGGTTACGGCGCCGACTGTGTAAGCGGCAACGAGATCACGGCGGCTGCGGGCAGCGGGTTCAACCCGAAGCAGATCATGTTTTCGGGTGTCGGCAAATCGGATGAGGAGATCAGGCTGGCCCTGTCATTGGGCATACAAAGCCTGAACGTGGAATCATGCCAGGAGATGGTGGTCATCAATGAAATAGCTTCAGGGATGGGGCTGCAGGCGGATATCTCCCTGCGGATCATCCCCAATGTGGATGCCCGCACCCACCGGTACATTACCACCGGGCTCGAGGAGAACAAATTCGGGATCCTTCCCTGGGAATTCGACCATGTTTTGGAAACGCTGAAAACCCTGGAACATCTGCACCTGAAAGGACTGCATTTCCATATAGGCTCGCAGATCACCGACCTGGATGTATTCAAAAGCCTTTGCCACCGCGTGAATGATATCAACGGCTGGTTTATCGCAAACCAGGTTTTCCCGCAAATCCTCAATGTAGGCGGCGGGTTGGGAATCGACTACCATGAACCCGACAAGAATCCCATCCCCGGGTTTGCCTCCTATTTCAACATTTTTAAGAAATTCATCGAACTGCAGGGCAACCAGCAGCTTCATTTTGAACCGGGCAGGGCGCTGGTCGGGCAGTGCGGCAGCCTGGTCACCCGGGTTTTATATGTAAAAAAGGGGATCAGTACCCGGTTTGCCATTGTCGATGCCGGGATGAACGACCTGATCCGGCCGGCACTTTACCAGAGTTACCATAAAATTGAAAACCTTACCTCATCCGGGATTATAGAGAAATATGACGTGGTGGGGCCGATCTGCGAATCATCCGACTGTTTCGGCAAGGCTGTTTCGCTGCCTGAAACCAGCCGGCATGACCTGCTGGCCATCAGGTCGGCAGGGGCCTACGGACAAACCATGGCCTCCCGCTACAACCTGCGCGACCTGGCCGCCGCGGTCTATTCGGAGGATGGGTTAAACCGTTAGGCTGGCTTTCAAATCCTACCAGATCTTCACCATCAGGCTGTCGGGCTTCCACATGGCTTCGCCCGTTTTAATCCCGAAAGTTTTAAAGAATTCCGGCATATTCGACAGCGGCCCTAGCACGCGGAATTTGGCGGGGGAGTGTACATCGCTGCGTACCTGGTTTGCAATCCCTTCGGGCCGGTCGTTGATCATCCAGGCCAGGGCATATCCCAGGAAGAAGCGCTGGTCGGGATCGAGGCCGGCAATGATCTCCCTGTTTTTATACTGGTTTGTTTTTTTAAAGGCTTCGTAGCCCATCACGATCCCGCCAAGGTCGGCAATATTCTCCCCCTGGGTCTGGTCGCCTTTGACATGCAGCGTATCCACGGCGATGAAGTTGTTGAACTGGCGCACGATCTTTTTGGTCCTGGCAAAGAACCTGACGCTGTCGTCGATGGTCCACCAGTTGAACAGGTTGCCTTTTTCATCGTATTTGCACCCCTGGTCGTCAAAGCCATGGGTAATTTCATGGCCGAAGGTCGATCCCCCGATAACGGAATAGAGAATGGCGTCATCGGCCAGTTTCCGTTCAAAACCGGGCACGATGATATTGCAGCCGGGCACCACGATCTCGTTGTTGGAGGGGTTGTAATAGGCATTGTAGGTCTGGGGTTCCATATCCCACTCGGTACGGTCGACAGGCCTGCCATACTTGGAGATCATGTAGCCGAACCACCATTTGTTGGAGCTGATGGCATTGCCGACATAGGAGGAACGGTCGATCTGCATGGCCGACATATCCTTCCACTTGTCGGGATAACCCACCTTGATGATCACGGCATCGAGTTTTTTAAGCGCCTTCACCTTGGTGGTTTCGCTCATCCATTCGAGCGATTTGATTCTTTCCGCGTATACCGTCTTGATGGAATTGCCGATTTCCGTCAGCTTTTCCTTCGTCCCTTTCGGGAGATATTCATCCACATAGATCTTTCCGATCAGTTCGCCAAGGGAGCCGTCGGTTTGTTCGACAACCCGCTTCCACCGGGGTTTTGGTTGAGGAATGCCGCGAAGGGTGGTTGAATAGAAACTGAAATATTCGTGATAGGTCTTATCATCCAGGAACCGGGCCAGTCCACGGACAAGGTGGAACCGGAGGTAATTTTTCCAGACCTCGAGCGGGAAGGCTTTCAGCTGTTTGTTCAGGGCGGTTAAAAATTCGGGCTGGCCTACAATGACCGTATCAACCTTCTTCAACCCGGTGCTTTCGAAGAAGCGGGACCAGTCGAAATCGGGGGTCATCTGTTTCAGCTTCGCAACCGGGTACTTGTTGTAATTTTTAAGCGGATCCCGTGTATCGGCAAGGGTACGCGATCCGGCAGCCAGGGCGGTTTCCACCTCCATCACCTTCGTGGCAGCCTCTTTTGCCTTCGGGTCGGGATACCCCATGATTTTAAACATGCTGGCAAGATGTTCGGTGAACTTGCCCCTGATCGTCACAGCCCGTGGGTCCTTATCGAAATAGTAGTCGCGGTTGGGAAGGCTTAACCCGCCCTGGTTGATAAAGATGGCGTGTTTGCTGCTGATACGGTCATCCTGCCTGACATCGAAGCCGCACAGCGGCGATCCTGCAACCGAATGGATATAGGCCGCCACCACCGAGAGGTCGGCCAGGTTTTTCACCGCGTCGATCTTGTCGAAATCGGATTTAAGGGCCGAAATCCCCTGTTTGTTGAGGTTGACACTGTCCATCCCGCTAAAGAAAAAGTCGCCGATTTTTTGCTTGTTGCTTCCCTTCGGCTCGTTGGGCAGGGCAGCGGAAGATTCGCAGATATGCCTGACCTGGCTGTTGATGGTATCCTGGATGAGCTGCCACAGCCCGTTGCTTTGTTCACTTGCCGGGATCGGGTGCTCTTTAAACCACTTACCGTTTGCAAACAGGAAAAAATCGTCGCCGGGTTTGACGGTCGAATCGATATTTGAAACCAGGGGATCGGTACTTTGTTCCCTGTTTTTCACACTGCGGGAATTACAGGATACCATAACAACCAGCAGGGCGGCTGTCATCAAAAATAGAATGCGGTTTTTCATGGGGTTACGTTTTTCTGTTTTTAGGATCAGGCAGAAAACCGGGTAAAAATAGGAGAAATGGCCGTATCCCCGAAATAAACTCGATGAATCCGGTGAACTAAACGATATGAAGATGATTCCGAAAGTCTTTCAGCAGGTACCTGGAAGGTTCAGTGCCTGAGTGCAACCAGCAGGGCGCCGGTAATGTAGGCCGCAATCCACCAGATATAGGCTCCAAGGGAGTACCAATGGGTTCCGCCGGGAACCCTCACCGTGCTGCCATATTTCCGGTAATAGCGCCAGACCAGGATTGAATCGATGAACATGCCTGCCAGCGATGAATAGCCCAGGATACCGTGAAGGGTAAAGGCGCCATGACTCGATCCGAGGATCATAAAGGCGGTTGCCGTAATGTCGAGCAGAACTCCCAGGGTGAGGAAGGTCAGCACTCGCGGTTTAACGAGGCGCAGGCGCTGTTCGGTGATAATGGCCACGCTGTAGCAGACCAGGGCCGACTGTACGGTGATGATACCGGTAAGAGAATATAGATTCATGTTGAACAAAGTTAATTAAAAAACAGCTGGCATTTTTACGGCATCCTGCGCCCCTTCCGGGTTCTCGGAACGGTCAATCTTCACGAGGGAATGAAAGTGGGATTGATCGGCGATAAGCCGGTCGGCATTGCCGTAAACACACAGTACATCCTGATTTAATATATCTGTGACAAGTTGTGTAAATCCGCGGATATCCTCCGGCGTGGTTGACAGCACATCATCCCGGTCGCGTTGCATCTCTTCGGCCGTACGGCGCGAGAAGAACATACTGACTGCCTGGTCCCCTTTTTGCGAAGGGGTGAGCGGCGAATCCATCTCCGAAATGGTCCCGATGATATACCGGCTCATCAGCTGCGGGTCGGCATCAAAGGAGGCCAGGTACCCGATGGTGTTCCGGTAATTTTCCAGGGTGCTTGCCAGGTTCGGGTCGCGGTAGGAGTTGAAGGTAAAATTCCCCGAAGGCGAAATGGAGCTGAACCCTCCGTAGGCCCCGCCAATGACCCGGATACGGGTTTGGAGCCAATCGGTCGAAAGTACCTGGTTGAGCACGCGCATTTTCGCACTCCAGGAATATCCCAGTTTTTTGTAGTTATAACCGCTCAGCACGTATTGCACGTTTGAGGCAGCCTGCAATCCCTCGTTTCCCTTTTCAAGGCTGAAGTTCCACTGCTCATATTCAGGTTTACCCTGTGGCAGCTGCCGTGCAATGAAATTCAGGCCATTCCCGAAAGCAACCTGGTCACGTTTTTCACCTGTGTAGGATACCGTCATGTTGTTCCAGGTAAACAGCAGGGAAGCCACCTTTTTCAGGTTGGCACAGATATCAGGCGCCACAGTGTCAAAATTCCGCATCAGGTCCGACACAAACCAGTAATAGGAGAGCCCCCCGGTCAGTTCGTTGAACATCCCGTTGTTGCTGAAATAGGAGGAAAGACGCCTGCTTGCGACATGGTACCCGTTGCCCTTTACCTGCGAATCGAGTTGGGAATGATGGCGGAACAGTACCGACTTCAGCCGTTCAATATCATCATACAGGGTTGAATCAAGGATCTCCTCCGCCAGCTCAAAGAGCTTTCCAACCTTGTAGTTTATGGCCTTCGAGGTGACGACGAATTTGGGGATCAGCTGGTTGTCGTCCGATTTTAAGTGGTAGGTGCGGAGGGAGGTGAAAAATCCGCCTGTATGAATATTCAAGGCCTTGTTCAGGTCGCCAAACGAATAATTTTTCGTGTTCAGCGTACCGATCAGTTGCGACAGGAGTGAAGCATAGGGTATCAGCTCCATGGGAATCACCCGCAGATCGAAAAAGAGGTTAACATAAACCACGTCGTTGGTGAACTCTTCATGCGCAAGCACCGGGATGCCGGAGATGTTCTGTTCATCGACGCCATAAAAGACGGCCCTGGGATCGATGTCGCCGATTTCAAGCATGGGGATGGAGGCAAGGGCCTCGGGGGAGTCTTCCCGCTGCTGGTAACCGATGAGGGCTTCGGTTTCGGAAATAAGCGTGTTAATTGCATTTTCGTCGAGTTCCGACTTGTAGGTTGCAAGGTTTGCCTCCAGCTTCGCCTGGCGTTCCTTTTCAAGTCCGGGCAGGGGTTCCAGGCTCAGCATGAGGGAGTGGGGATTGTCGAGAAAATAGCGGCTGATGATCGTTTCAAGGTAATCGGTGCTGAGTGCCTTTTTCACCTCTGTCAGGGCAGTTTCATATTCAAGCCCGCCAAAGGGATCATCCCCGAAAAACCAGCCGGGGAGAACCATGTTCAGGTAGGTAAGCCCTTTTTGCGCATCATCGCCTTCGCGAAGGCGGAATTCGATCCGGTTGATCACCCCTTCAATCTCCTCCTTGTTCAGCCCCTCTGCAACCGCCTTTTTCAGGGTTGCGGTTACCACCTCCATGAATCTTTGCTTGTCGGCGGGGTTGGCATTGATGGCGGCAATCAGGACCGCGTGTTGTTTGAAATTGGATGAGGAGCCCGACACATCCTGGCCGATTCCGGCCTCCTGGAGTGCCAGGCGTACCGGGGCAGATTCCTGGTTTACCAGGACCTCGCAAAGGATATCCAGGGCCAGGGTCAGCGCCAGGTCGGTGTTGTGCCCGGCCACAAAATTATAGGTCAGGAAGGTCTGGTTTTCTACATCCGACGCCTCCATCAGCGGGTAATAGGCAGTAACCTCCTTCATGGCCGCGAAGGGGGGTTGGTCGTCGATGGTGATGGCATTCCCTGTTTTTTCAAACCGGGTCAGGTAGGCATTGTCGATAAACTTCAGCTCCTGGTCGAGGTCGGCATTCCCGTAAAGGAGGATATAGCTGTTTTCGGGATGGTAATTTTTTTTATGAAATTCAAGGAATGATTCCTGCGTGAGCGTCGGGATGGCCTCCGGGGTTCCCCCCGATTCAAAACCGTAGGCATTGTCGGGGAAGAGATGCTTGAAAACCTGGTACCACAATTCACGCTGCGGGTTTGAAAACGACCCCTTCATCTCGTTGTAAACCACGCCTGTGTAGTTCACCGGTTCGTCTGCGGCAGTTAATTCGTAATGCCAGCCCTCCTGTTTCAGGATCCGGGGATCGTCATAGATCAGCGGACTGAAAACGGCATCGAGATAGACATGCATCAGGTTGAAATAGTCTTTGTCGTTCATGCTGGCCACCGGGTACATGGTATAATCCTTGGAGGTAAAGGCGTTGAGGAAGGTGCTGAGCGAACCCTTCAGCAGGACGTCGAAGGGACTTTTCACCGGGAATGATTTGGATCCGTTCAGTACCGAATGCTCCATGATGTGCGGGGCGCCGTTATCCGATTCGGGGAAGGTCTTGAACCCGATACTGAAGGTCTTGTTTGTATCCTCCGAAGCAATCTTTAACAGGCGGGCTCCGCTTTTTACATGTTCAAAGCAGAGGCAGCCTGCATGAATTTCCTTGATAAAACGCTGCTCTTTAAGCCGGAAACCATGGTAAATAGTATCCTGAATATATGTGGTGGCCATAATTGTGTTTCAATTGGGTGACAAAGATAACGCAACATTGATTAAACAATTTTGGCGCAGGAGAGATATTTAATGATAGTTTTTCTTATTGCCCTTTCACTTTTTTCAGGCTGGGTTTCAGCGAATCGGGCCACAACCTTATCTGCTTTGCGATCACAGCCTTCACGGTCGAATCTCCCAGGATGGTCCAGTCGACCGTTTGCTGGGTGGTAGTGCGGTCGGCTGAGTAGTGGAAAAACAGGACCGCTTTCACTGCCGGGTAGTTGGCGGGAATTCCCGACAGGGCCTCTTTGAACCAGTCGGCGCGGTTTCCACCAACCGTGAGGCAACCAAATTCGGTGATCATGATGGGTTTCCCGTATTTGGCAAGTTCGGCATAATGGGCGCCGAACATCTCGGCGAAGGTCCACCATTTCGACCAGATGGCTACCGTTCCGTAATTGAGGATGTTGACCCCGACCCAGTCGACATATTTATCACCGGGGTAAAAGGCGTCGAACCAGCCGTAGGAGGGGTGGGGAGACCATATCCAGAGGATGTTTTTTGCACCGATGGCGGCAAAGATCTTATGGACATGCTTCCAGGCCGCCACATAGTCTTTAGCCGTGTTGTTCTGCGGCCCCCAGGGGTAACGGTAAGGGTCGTTCATTTCATGACCAAGCCGGATGAAGATGGTCTTGTTCATACTTTTGGCCTCGGTGGCCCAGGTGGTGATATAGGCATCGTATTTCCCTTTGGCGATATCAGCCATACCCCCTTTATCGCGTTGTTCGGGTTTGCGCAGTTTTGGGAATTGTTCTGCGTCAAAGTCGGAGAGCCAGGGCTCCCAGGTGATCACCGGGACCGATCCCAGTTCAAAAATAGCCTTTACCTGGTCTCTCGGGAATTCCTGTTCAGGCTTGCTGCCCCAGGCACTGTAAATATGGAGAAGGGCAAAGTTCGTACCCAGCGATTTTTCAAGGCTGAAGGCGTTGTCGAACGACTGGGTCGAAAGATTGTCATAGAGTCCCAGGAATACGGGCTTGCTGCTGCGGAACATCTCCGGGTTTGTAAGGTAAGGCTGGAACCAATCCAGCTTGTCTTTCCGTTTATCCGACCGCTGCTCGATGATGATCCTGTTTTCTACATCGGTCACCATATTTCCAGCATGGTCGAGCAGGTTTGCCAGCGGCCCGCGCGACTTGGTTCCCAGGTAGGTAAGCAGCAATACTATCAGGATGCCGGCAGCCAATGCCATCAGGACGAACAGGAGCCGGTGCGTGCGTTTTGCCATTTGTGGTTATTTGATTTTGTTTATATCGATTGATTCCCAGGGGTCCTCCTCTTTAAGCTTGCGCGATTCCCAGGCGGCATAAAGTCCGCCCGAGGCAACCAGTGCCGCTAATGCGGCAAAGCCGATCATGCCCCAGGTTTTTTCGGCAGTCAGCACCAGTTCGCTCTCGGGTGTAAGAAACCGTCTTGTGACAAAAACGGCTGTAAAGGTAAAGCCAAACAGGATCACCTGCATCCACAGTGGCCGGGCAAAGGGGGTGAAGCCGGTAACCGCCTGTTTCGAGGTGGGGATATAGGGAATATCCACATTCACCAGGGCGAGCAGGAAGCCGAGCAGGTAAACAGGGTAACTGGCATATTTCAGGAACATCCCCCTCCACTGGAATCCGCGTTCGGTCTCGGGATGGCACATCCAGCGCTGGACATAAATATAGATGATGGCGGAGATGATGGCCACATAGGAGCCATGGATCAGGAAGTCGACGAACGACATGTTGGCGGGCTGTATCCCGGAGGCAAAGAACAGGAACGGGATGACGGTAAAGAAGAAGGAGGTGAGGCCGACCAGGTAGTAGGTGCCGATCACCGAATAGGAGAGTTTCTGCCAGGTTGTAAGGGTTTTGAAAATCTTGGGGATCTCGACGAAGGCAACCTCGAAGACACCGCGCGACCACTTCAGCTGTTGTTTGCAAAACGACCCGAAATCTTCGGGAACCAGGCCGCGGCTGACAATGACCGGGTTGTAAACCGAATGCCATCCCGCGGCATGAAGCCGGATGGAGGTGAGCAGATCTTCCGCCAGTCCAACCGCGTGGCCCCCGATGCTTTCCAGCGCTTTGCGGCGGAAGGTGCAGTTGGCGCCGATGGCCACGGCACAACCTTTCCCGTGAAGCCCCATCTGGGTGGGTCCATAAAAGGTATAGGTCTGTTCCGCCGCACCGCGGGCGGTAAAGGAGCGGTATTGATTGTAATAGGCTTGTGATACCTGCACAAACCCGACAGTTTCATCACGGAAGTAGCCCAGGGTCTGGTCGAGGAATTCAGGAAACGGGATGTGATCAGGGTCAAGGACCAGGATAAAATCCTCAGAGGTCATCCCCAGTGCGCGGTTGATCTTCCCCGCTTTTGCCCCGGGCGTGTTGGTAAGCTGCAGCAGCACGGCGCCATGTCGTTCGGCAACATCCCTTACCCCCTGGTCGGTGCGGTCGGTTAGCAGGTAAGTGGTATGCGGGTATCGAACCCGCAGGCAGGCAGCAAGGGTTTTTTCGAACATCGGCAAGGGCTCGCCGGCAGTGCAGGTGGTGAAGATCGCCACGCGGAGGCCCTCTTCAGCCACCGCCTGATGCGGCTTTCGGATATTCAGGTAGTTCACCCAGATCAATACCAGCCGGACAATTCCATACCAGAAAACCATGCTGAAGATCACGAAAAACCAGAGGTTCTCAATGTGTTCCCGTCTGAACCACCAATCGGCAAACCTTACCAGGCTGATGACCCCTGCAAGCACGAAAATAAGCAGGATGAACCTGTCGGTCCTGCTAATGCCACCGGCCTCCCTGAAAATCCAAAGGTCACGTGAGGACTTCTGCATTTAAAAGCGTTTGCGCAAAGTGACGGAAAAACTCCCTGTTGTATAATAGATGGTCTTGCTGTAGTCGGCCTGGGCGTGCAGGTCGATGCTGCCCGACACCTGCCAGTCCATCCCGGCATTCACGCTGACTGGGTTAAACGACTTCTTCTCCGAAGCCTGCTGGATGACGATGGAGTCGGAGGCATTTTTATCCAGAAAAAGATAGGGATACTGGGTGGTTGCATAAACGCCTCCGTTGATATTCACCGTGAATTTCAACCTTTCAGCCGCCCTGAATTGGATGATCGCCAGCAGGGAGTGGACCTGCTGGTCTTTTGGGGTAAAATAGGGATTGTATATGCCGGAAATGGGAGTGGCGGGATCCCAGGCTGAAATGATCTCATTGAGCGGTTTCTCGCTGGTAAACCGCGATTCCTTTGCCGTACTGTAGTTGTACCCGTATCCGAAATGAAAGTCAAACCGCCTGGTCTTTATGGCCGGGACAAAGATCCATCCGCAAAATGCCTTTACTGAATTGTTGTCTGTTGAGAAGGTGCTGCCTTCGAAGCTCAGCCTGCCGTTCCAGTGGTCGGGATTGTTGAGGCTGGCGGCAAGGGTCAGGTGGTTTTCGAAAACCGGCGTGCCCAGGCTGCTGGCGGTCGAAAGATAGGGTTTTCGCAGGATCTCGGCCCAAACCGAAACCTTCCGGAGGAGGTTTTTCTCAATTTTAAAGTCGCCAGTCCAACTGGTTGTATGCAGGGTGTTGAGGTTATAAACACCGAGGTTCAGGTAGAAATTCATATTCGGCTTGCTGAAATGGAAGCGGTTTCCGAGGCTGAACCCTGCGGCACGGAAATTTCCGCCGCTGTGGAACGAGACAGGCGCGATGATCCGGAAGTCGAGCCCTAAAAGGTTTGACCTGTAAAGTCCTCCTTTAATGGCGGGACTGAACATGTTCACAGGCTGGTCGTCGGAGGAATAGGCTACGTCGATGCCAAGCCATGGGGAGAGTTCCTTCAGGATCTGGTCGCGGAGCAGCTTCGCAGGGGTGTATTCGGGGATGTTCCGCAGCAGGTTGTCCAGCAGCCCAAGCGCCTCCTTGTTTTTTCCCTTCCAGTAGTCGATCTTCGCGAGGTAATACCAGGGTTCGGGGTTGCTGATATTGCTGGCGGTATATTTTGTCAGCTGTACATCGGCCTTCCTGAAATTGCCCGTATTCACCAGGAACTTTGCATAATCCAGCCGTAGCACGTTATCGTCGGGCGACAGCCTGACAGCCTGTTCATACAGGCCGGAGGCCAGGCTAAGCTTATGTGCCTGGTAGGCAACCTGGGCGTAGATCCAATTGGCATAGAGCTCCTCCGGATGGTTTTTATGATATTGGCCCAGGATGGCCAGTGACTCCCTGATTTTCCCGGTATCCTTCAGATTTTTGGCAATGGTCAGGGTGTCAGTTCCTTTGGACATCACGGTGCCTGTTATCAAGAAAGGGATTAAAACAGCAGTAAAAAACTTAATTTTCAATGGTCTGACAGGGTTTAAATAATGATTGAATACCTTTCAGGAATGGCCGGGGTTCAAATCCGGGCAGGAATCTTTTTAATTTGTCATTGGAACCCCTGATCTCCCATATCTCGTTTTCGCGGTATGGAAGGGAATGGCTTACTTTCAGCGCATTCCCGCTGATTTCACAAACAGTGTCGGCAATTTCCTTCATCGAAAAGGAGGTGCCGCTGCAAAGGTTGATGGTTTCACCGGCAGCATCCGGGATGCAGGAGAGGGTGTCGATGCAGTAAAGCAGCTCTTCGAGAAGCAGGTAATCCCGTTTCTGCTCTCCACGGGTCATCCTGAACTCCTCCTTTTTAATAAAGGCGTCATAAAGCTGCGCCAGGAAGGTCGTCAGGGGCATGTCGGGCCCCATGAAGAGGAAGATGCGGAAAATGGTAAAGGGTTTCCGTCGAATCGCCGACCAGCTCCTGATCAGCTCTTCGGCCATCAACTTGGTGAGGGAATAGGGGGATACGGGAAGCGGAAGCTGGTCTTCGTGGAAAGGAGTGGGGTTAAGGGTCCCGTAAACCTCGCTGGATCCTGCAAAACAGAACGATTGATAGTCAACGCCAGCCAGCGCTTCCAACAGGTTCAGGGTGCCTTTGACATTGATGCCGGAGATATTGTCGAAGTTTGAGAAATCCCGGCTCCTGTCGATGGAGGCTGCAAAATGGAACACCCGGTCGGGGAAAATCCCTTCACAGGCATTGCGGAGTCCCTCCGGGTCGGTGAGATCGGCCCGGACAAGGTGAATGTTCGGGAAGCGGGCATCCAGGCCGGTTGCCGTGGCATTGTGCGAGCGGTCGAGCAGGAAACATTCGGCTCCCGACGGGGCGATCCTTTCGGCCAGCTTTGACCCCAGGTAGCCGCCTCCCCCTGTAATCAGCACTCTTTTTCTCATCAGCTCCTGCCGTTCCGGGACCATGGTATCGATTTTTCAGTTGCCTCCCCGATAAAGGATGCGAGATCGTCGCCGGTCCTGATCCCTGAATTGGCATAAAAGTCCCTGTACCACCCGATGGTTTTCCCGACGGTAGTTTTAAAATCCCATACGGTATCCCACAGGAGCTCCTTTTTGGCCAGCGAGCTGTCGAGCATCAGGTAACCTGCTTCATGCGGCTGAATGCCGTTCCCGGTTTCAAAGGCAACCTCCTTCCAACTAATGGCGGCTTCGGTGACCAGTTCGATGACAGACAGGTTCGATGCAATTGAGGGTCCGAAATTCCAGCTTTTTCCGAATTCGGCTTTGCCCTGCAGGAGCCGCCATCCGATCATCAGGTAGCCGCTGAGGGGCTCAAGCACGTGCTGCCACGGGCGCGTAGCGCCGGGATACCTGAGCAACAGGCGCGTGCCTGAGGAAGCAGCTTTTACCAGGTCGGGAACGATCCTGTCGAGGGCCCAGTCGCCCCCTCCGATCACATTTCCCGCCCGGGCCGTGGCAACCAATACGTTGTGTGATGTTCCGAATGCTGCCGGATGAAAATAGGAGTGGCGGTAGGCGGCGGTGACAAGTTCCGCACAACCCTTGGAGGAGCTGTAGGGGTCTTTGCCTCCCATGGGCTCATTTTCACGGTAACCCCATGCCCACTCCCGGTTATCATAACATTTATCGCTGGTCACGATCACGACCGCCCTTACGGAATCTGTGTGACGGGCTGCCTCAAGCACATTCACCGTACCCATTACATTCGTGAGATAGGTTTCATAGGGTTGTTCATATGAAAGCCTGACCAGTGGCTGTGCCGCAAGGTGAAAGATGATCTCGGGACGGATAGAGGTGACTGCCGCTGCGAATTCCTCCCTGCGGGTAATATCGAGGATGAGGGAGTGGCAGTTGAATGCTAGAACTGACAGGTGATTGGGTTCGGTGGGAGGGTCAAGGGCGATGCCATAAACCTCGGCCCCCATCTGCGAAAGCCAATAGGCAAGCCATGAACCCTTAAAACCGGTATGACCGGTAACCAGGACCTTCCGGCCGTGGTATATTCCATCGAATAAAGATGTTATCTCCATACTTTCCACGGGGCTTCATTTTTCTTCCATTCATCCTCGAGCTGCATTTTGTCTCGGAGTGTATCCATCGGTTTCCAGTACCCGGTGTGTTTAAAGGCCTGCAACTCCTCTTTCCGTGCTATCTCCTCGAGCGGGTAACGCTCCCAGATGGTCTGGTCGCCTTCGTTGAGGAAATCGAAAATCCCGGGTTCGCAAATAAAAAACCCGCCGTTGATCCAGGCGCCATCGCCTTTGGGCTTCTCCATGAAGTTGGCCACCCGCTCGCTGCCCTCTTCGATGTTGATCGCGCCAAACCGGCCTTCAGGCTGAACGGCGGTCATCGTCACCTTTTTGCCATGATGCTTGTGAAATTCAAGCTGCCTGTGGATATTTACGTTGGCCACCCCGTCGCCGTAGGTCAGAAAAAAGGGGGCATCCCCCAGGAACCGCTCGGCCCGTTTGATACGCCCGCCTGTCATGGTGTTCAGCCCGGTGTCGAGGATGGTCACCTTCCACGGCTCGCTCTGCGAGTTGAGGATCTCCATGCTGTTGGTGGCCAGGTTAAAGGTCACGTCGGACTGGTGCAGGAAATAGTTTGCGAAGTACTCCTTGATCACATAGCTCTTGTATCCCGCCAGGATGATAAATTCGTTGAAACCGAAATAGGAATATATTTTCATGATATGCCAGAGAATCGGTTTCCCGCCGATCTGGATCATCGGTTTGGGGATCGAATGGGTCTCTTCGCTGATCCGGGTACCGAGGCCGCCTGCAAGAATGGCTACTTTCATCATGATGGATTGTTATTTAAATAACAGACACGGTTAAGCGGAAAAGTTGCTTAATAAGAGAAAATCAACATATTTTTTTTGGATTGCCAGCTTCCTGAAGAGGTATTGGGAAAGAGCCGCCTTTATTTGATCAGCGACAACCCCTCGAGTGCCGACACATCCTTAGGCTTGTTCAGCAACACCTTGTTGAACATCACCTGGGCTTCGCGTAATTTCCCGAGCTTGTAGTTTGTCCAGCCATAAAGAAGCATGCTGTCGTAATCAAAAGGGTAAAGGTTGATCACCTTTTCGAGAAATTTTTCCGCCTTTGCGTAATCTTTCCGGCCATAATAAATGGAACCCATCCTGTAGTTTGCCAGGGTGTTTTGCGGATCAATGGTCAGAATTTCATTGTATTGTTTAATCACCTGGTCCCAGTTCCCAAGGGCGGAAGCGGGATATACAAACCCGAATTTTGGTTCAATGGCGTAAGGTTTCAGATTGATGGCTTTCTGATAGTAAGATGACGATTCGGTAAACTGGCCTGCAAGGTTGGTCAGCCAGCCCAGGCGCAGGTTGGTTTCATAGGAATCTTCCTGGTAAACTTTTTTCATGGTGGCAATGGCCTCATTGAAATTTCCCCTCCCTTCATATTCCTGGCTCTTGGCGAAGGCCTCCTGGAGTGTGGCGATGCTTGTCTGGCTAAACAACGGAATTGAACAAAGCAGGAACAATGAAATGGTCCAATAGCGAAAGGGTGAAAAATCTGTCATTTTTAATTTGCAGGGTGTCATTTTTTCTATAGTTTCCATGTGATTCCTCCGATTATTGTGTTTGTGTTATAGGGATTATTTTTGATCTGCGGTGTTTCTTTTATTGCGTGGGTGTCGGGATTCTGAACTTTCATGTAATAAAGTTGCTGGCTCTCCTTGCGGAAATACTGGTACAGGAGTGAAAACTGGAGATGACTGCCTGCCATGAAAACCAGTGTGGCGCCTCCCCTGTAATCGATGATATCGCTGTTGTTATAAACAACCGACCCGTTCAGGATATTGGAATTGGTATAATTGCCATAATAGAAATTCATCTCGGCCCACATCCAGTTTGTGCATTTCAAACCCAGTACCTGGCTGGATAACAGCCTGGTGTCGCTGCCCTGCATGAATCCGGTGATGGATGTGGTGCCGTAAATATTGAAGTTGCCGAACGGGAAGTAAGTCAGCGACAAGCCGGCCTGTTTCTGCGTTTTCCCGTTCAGGTCCGACCAGCTGCCGGTTAGTCCGAGGGTGCATCTTCCAAAGTCTTTTGAAATGCGGAGGGAAGCCACATAGTTATTAAATGCTGTGTCTTTCGGGGTATAGGAGTAGGTCAGACGGGTGAAGGGGAATGTATGGTAAGTGTTGTTGTTGTTGGTATAAAATGCAGTATCGTGAACGGTATCCCTGCTGTAGGATGGGTTTATCATGGTGTAGCTCACATGAAGCCAGTGGAATGCAGGGATGATTTTAATCCCGAAAGGCAGGGCGACCGAGACGCTGAGATAAGCCTCATGCTGCATTACATGGTAGGTGAAACTGGTGTCATGGGTCACCCAGGGAAAGGTGTAGTTGTAGCTTTTCCCCCATGCGGAGTCGGCTATGTTTTGCAGGTGATCCTCGTTCCTGATATACTGGATGTACTTCGTTTTTGTGAAGTTAAGATAATTATAGGCTAATGAAATACCAACCCGGTTCGCGACCTTCAGTTTCAGGCCAAGATTTGTATACAAACTGTTCCCATAAAGATCCCGTTCGCCGTAAATACTGTCTTTCCCCATCATTGTGCCGAGGTTTGCGGGCGACCTGTCGCTGCTGATGGTATAACCACTTTCAAAATGGAGCTGTTCCACGAACCCTGTCTTGTCAAGAACGGTATCCCGGTCCTCTTTTGCCATGGATGTCCTGAGCAGACGCGCCTCTTCAATACGGTTGGCATAGAAATAGGCATGGTAGAGGTAATTTCCCACCACAGGATCACTTGAATTGAAACATCTCGCCTTTTTCAGGTGGATAATGGCAGGAAAATATTCGGCTTTTTGATAATAGGAGATCCCCATGCGCATGCGGAGATAGTAATAATCGATATGCTGATGCAGGGCCTGCTTGCCGATCACGATCACACTGTCCCATTTTTGTTCCGCGAAACACCTGTTTGTGACCAGGTCAACCGTCATATAATCAAGTTTAACCGACGCAACAGCCTCGGTGGTTGCAACGGAAACCATCATGGTTAGCAAAATGAGCAGTTTTCTTATCATCGGCCGCTAACCAGTTTGACTTCCGTTTCTTTTTCATTTTCGCGTATGATAAACCGCTCCAGGCCGTGAACACCTACAAACAGATCGCATTCCATTTTCTTAAGTTCATAAACGCCGATCCTGGCCGACACCTCCGACCTCAGGCGGATGCTGGTCTGCATCAGGTCATCTTCCATGCCCACGTAGTGGAGAAGGTATTCCGACCGGGTGAACATGATGAAGGGAGAAACGAAATCCTGGACGAGTTCCGCCAGCGGATGGTTGAATGTATTCACCGGGTACTGATCTTTCACTTGTAAGCCCTTGTAATAGCCCATCATTACCTTATAGGCTCCCAGGAAGAATTTAAACAGGATTGAGGAGCGGTCCCCTTCGAAATAGGTAAAGTAATGGATGTCTCCGTCGTTGCGGAACCAGGCCCGGGATTTCGAGTTCTCACAAAAAATATAGGTCTGGTTTACAGCATCTGCCTTGACTTCCCAATCGATCATGTATTCTTTGCCATTGCCGGTATTCACGCTGAACAGGAACTTCTGCCCTGCGATGAAATGAAACGCCTTTTCAAGGGATGCATTCTTGGTGACGTTAGAGACAAACACCCCGTTTTCCGGCGATTCGTATGACTTCAATTCAAAAACGTTGTTCTTGTGCCTGATAAAATGGCTGATAGGATAATCGAGCGTGGGTGAACCGATGTAGGGTGTTCCCTGGAGCTGGAAATGAAGATGGGGCACGGGCGACCGGCCCGAATTGCCGCAGGCCGCGACCACCTGGCCCTTTTTTACAGGTTCGCCAACAGCAACTTTGAAGCTGCCCTTTCTGAGGTGCGACAATTTTGAATAAAGGAGATCGGCATGCCTAAGGATCAGGGTGTTTCCCCAGTTGTGTTCCAGGTCAACGCTGCCGATCTCATTATCCTCAACTTCATCGGTGATTTCCTCAACAAAACCGTCGGCCGGGGCAACTACCGGCTTATTAAATGCGTAGTAGTTTTCACGAAGGGTTCCGTCGCCGGCATAGGTTAGTCCATCGTCATCGGTTATTTCGAAATCCCATGCATGCCGCCAGTCGCCCTGGTGGGTGAACTTGCCGTTATGACTTTGTGTAACCTTCCATTCACCCCAGAAGGGCAACACAAACGCGAAATAGAGTGATTTTCCGAAACGGGACTTGTAATTCAAATGTGAGTAGAGGTTTTTTTCCGGGGAGAATTGCTGGTAGGTCACCAGTTCAGGCTTTTCATAATAGCGTTCCCTGAATTTAAGGACATACAGAAAGATCATTACAACCAGGTTGAAAGGGAGTGAATAGACCGAGAGCTGGAAGATTGAAAAGATAGTCTGCGTGCTGGTCAGGATAATTGAAATGACGGGTGTCAGCAGGATCACCCACAGGAAGGACCACCGCGAGGGGATGATGAAAAATCCGCCAACGGCGATGGAGGTCAGGATGAAATTAAAACCGATATAACTGTAGCTCAGTTCATGGATATCGGCGCCGATGAAATTATAATAGGCATAGGCTGAGAAGAAACCCAGCAGCGACAGGATAAAGGAGATTCGCGAACAGATGAGTAATCCCAGCGCGATCAATATCCCAGCAAACAAATGGTATTGAAAAAAAATGGCGCCCAGCGAAGTGAAATAGAGTCGTACCGGTTCAGGCATGCCAAAGTCGGAGAACCAGTTGTATGACGACACCATGTGTTTCCCGCCGATCATGAACATTTCGTTCATCATGTAGATGCCCCGTTCACTTACGTGCAGCGCGGTAAACTGCCGCGTAGCCATGCTGACAAGCCATGTCCCCAGCAAAAAGGAGAGACTCAGGAACGGCAGGCCGTATTTCCCGATCACGCCTTCCATTACAACTGTAAGCAAAAGGGTTAGGAGTGAGGCAAATCCAAGGATGATGAAGAACTGGAAACCAGGCTGGTAGAATACCCCCAACCCAAGCCCCACCAACAAGCTGTTGAATCCATAGAATCCCATTTTAATCTTCTGGCGGTTAAGACCCATGAGATAGGCAAAGGTGTTTGACACCACAACAGCAACCATGCCGCTCACCCCTGCCCAAACATCGAAGAACGAAACCGCAACCAGGATCACGGCAAAGACCATGCTGTTGGAAAAAAAGATCTGGGTATAGCTGTTCAGCACGCTCGACAGGAAGGAGGGGAAAGTATATGTAAGTCTTTTAAATATCAAAGGCTGGAACAATTAAAAAGTAAAAATAATCATTTTAAATTCCGGGAAGACACAACTTTTATTTCCGTGCCGCAACCTGGGGCAGCACCTCTTTTCCCTTTTTCTATGAATCCCTGACTTCACGCATGTGACACAAAATCAGAATACCTCCATAAAAGCGCCAGCGCTCCTTTTTCAAAACGGTTAAATCCAGCGCTGGTTAATATTTATGTAGATGTCAGAAAAAAAAATATCCTGCAAAAAAAAATCCGCATCCACAAATTTCCCCTCATTCCGACATCAACAAATCATCCCATCACCCCATCAGCCCATTACCCCATCAGCCCATCAGCACATCAGCCCATCAGCACATCAGCACATCAACACATCAGCACATCAGCACATCAGCACATCAGCACATCATCCCATCAGCACATCATTTGTCAAACCTCACCAGGTGATCGGGCACCTTTTCCATACTGTTCATATTCTCCAGCGATTCCTTGCTCCGGATCAGGTGTGGTTTTTCATCCATATCGATCAGTACCACGTTTGGCCGCAGGGTAATAAACTGCATCCATTGCGTCATATTATAGGCGCCGACGTTATGGATGACCACATGTTCACCCTTGTTCAGCAGCGGCAGTGTCGTGCTTTCGCGGATCACATCGATGTTCATGCAGAGCGGCCCGTAGAGGCAGGTATCCTCTGAATAGTGGGTGAATGATTGCGCAGGGGTGATCTTGTGATCATACCAGAACGAAGTAAAGAGGATATTTACCCCGACGTCGAGGATGGTGTTGCGGCGGCCTGTGCTGGAACGCTTGTTGGAAATGACCGACCCTAACAGGAACCCTGCTTCATCTACCAGGGCGCGCCCGGTTTCCAGGATGAGCAAGGGCAGTTTGTCTTTCTTAAAATTGCTGTTGATCAGCGCTGTGGAGATGACTTCGGCAAACTCGTCAAACGACGGATTGGTGTCGATACCGGGAAGAAAGGAACCTTTCAGGGTGTTCTTGGAGGCAAATCCGCCGCCCAGGTCGATGTATTTGATCTCATGTTTGAATTTCTGTTCCAGCGCCAGCGCCAGGTCGGCAAGCTTGGCGGCTGCAATGCCGTAAGCAAAGGGCGAGAGCATGAAGGTCCCGATATGGCAGTGGAGCCCGACCAGTTCCATCTTTTCCGAATGCATGATCTTGTTGATGGCATCCCATGCCTGGCCGTTTTCATAATTGAAACCGAAGCGGTCCCACATGGGATAGATGCCGGTATCCATATTTACCCTGATGGCAACCCTTGGGCGCTTGTTCAGGTTTTCAGCCAGTTCGGTAATGGAATACAACTCGTCGAGATGATCGATATGGATCAGCGAATCGTTCATGATCGCCTTGGTAAGATCCTGCTCGCTTTTATCCGGTCCGTTGAAGATGATCTTGCGGCCGTCAACACCCAGGTTGATCGCCTTGTCGTATTCAAACCCCGACACCACTTCGGCCCACGAGCCCTCCTGGTGGAAAATGCTGCATACCGCGTTGAGATAATTGGTTTTATAGGACCAGGCAAACTGTACCTTAGGATAGCGGGTTTCAAAGGCCTTCTTTGCCTTTTTGATGGTGTTGCGGACGGTTTTTTCAGAAATGACAAACAGGGGGGAACCGTATTTGCTGATCAGGTCGTTCACAGCCACCCCGTCGATGTGGGTCAAAGGTTCGTATTCCGTTTTTGTTCCGAATTTATTCGGCATGCCTGTTTCCAGCTTTTTAATCACCGGGCGTTCATATCTTGTTTTGCTCATTGTTTTATCTTTTTTGGTTACAACTCTCCATAAATGCTGATCTGTTCAAACTCTTCCCTGTCGACGATCATATCCCATGAATAGCGGACAAACATTTTGCCGACGGTATAGGTGCTGAAGGGTTTTACTTTTTCGCCCAGGGCGAGGTTGACCAGCGCTTCGGGGATATTCTGCCCTACTCCGACGGCCAGGTATATCCAGGCCGGCAAGCGGGGATTTATCTCGAGCAGGTAAAGTTCCCCTTCCTTGTTTTTCATCAGTTCAAGCTCGAAACCACCGCGCCACCTGGTGTTTTTCAGGAATTTCCGGGTCATGTCGAGCATTTTCTCATCGGCAATGGAGATACCTCCCCAGGCTTTCCCCTTGTCGGTAATGTATTGTTTGCGCATCGGGACCGCCGCGATGGTATTGCCTTTCCCGTCGCCCAGCCCCGTTACATTGAATTCGGTTCCATGGACAAATTCCTGGATGATGATCGGGAGCCCCCATTTGGCGCTGATCTTGTTGAAATAATTCTTCACCTGCTCGATGCTGTATGCAATGGAGGCATCGTAAAATTTGCCCTTCACGATCATCGGAAATGAAAACTCCGAAGGCAGGCTGTGCACGGTGTTCAGATCATAGAGCACCTTGCTGTGCGGCACACTGATGCCATATTTCCTGCCGAAATCATTCAGGTTCACCTTATGACGCTCTTCAAACTGGTGAAGCGTCGGCAGGAACATATGAATACCCATTGCTTTGAGTTTTGGCTCTAGTTTTATGAACGGGTATAGTTCGGCGTCAAAATTCGGGATGATCACATCCAGTTTTTCCTTCCCGTGGATGTACTCGAGCCTGGCCAGCAGTGTGTCGATCCCGGCAGCAGGATAAGGGATGGAATAGGTGCGGGAAACAAGATCGTGCATATAGATGCCCGGCTCAAGCGATTCATAGGATAAACCGATGATATTGACGTTGAAGGTAGCTGATTCATGCAGCGCCCTGATCACCGACACCCCCGGGCCCGGCGAATCGATCGCGTTCAACCCTGTTACGGCGATGTTAAGCGTTCGTTTCTTCATGACTTTCAAGCAGGTTATGGTGTTCAAGGATGCCGATGAAATCGAGGTAGTCTTTCTCAAAGGTAGCCTTATCGGTTGAATACTTTTCAAGGATGACCTTGCTGATCTCCTCCGGGCTCTTATTTTCCCGGATGAGGTTGAGGATATCAACCCCGATGGGATTCAGTGAGTAAGATTCGCCGTTTACCGGGTTAAACAGCAGCCCGGCCTCACTGACAGCAACATTTTTTCGCAGTTTCATAAGTCGACAATTTGAGATTGGTTTAAACGTGGTCCCGGCCCATTTTCGGGTCCACCGCTAATTTCGTGAATTAATTGAACCTTGTTTTTATGGATATTGTATGCCTGTTACCCCTGATTGATTCAGAGAAGGCATGCCATCATTCTGAATCCGCTGCAATGATACAGACAAACCCAATCCCGGGTGTTATAATATTTTACAAAGATTGTACAAGATTTTATGGAGGAAACGCAGGCGTATTTCCAGGGAACCCTTACGCCATAAGCCTTTCATTTGATTTTGTCGAGTCCCACCCTGCTGGTTGAAGGGGTCACCTTGTATTCGGTCACTGAAATTCCGGTCACAGATTTGAACTGGGTAGAGAGATATTGGACGCTGCTGTAGCCCATCATATAGGCAATTTCGCTGAGGGTGAGTTCCCCGTATTCGATCAGTTCCTTGACTTTTTCAATTTTATGGAGAATGGTGAATTTTTCGAGCGTGGTGCCTTCATGTTTGGAAAAAAGGGAGGAGATGTAGGGATACGACATCCCGAAACGTTCAACGAGGTAGTCGGAATTGCGTACCATGGCATTGTAGGTTGAATTATGAACCAGGTCGATCACCGCGCTCCTGATCTGCTCTACCAGCATCTTTTCCTTGTCGGTAAGGATCTCAAAACCATAATATTCCAGGATAGTTTCAATTTTCTTCCAGGCGATTTTCTTCGGATCATGCGATAGCACCAGCGTCCCCAGCCTGATATCATGGATCTCAATTCCGTCGAGCGTCAGTTCCCTGCGCAACAGGTGGATGCAGCACGAGCAGGTCATGTTCTTCAAATGGATTGTCCTGGCGGTTAATGTTTTGTCTTTCTTCATGGTTGCGCGTCAAACCAGGTCATAACGATATGAGTCCTGCCGGATAAAGATAAAGAGCAGGATCGTAAAGGCCCACATCGAGGAGCCGCCGTAACTCACAAAGGGGAGCGGGATGCCGATAACCGGCACCAGCCCGAGGGTCATGCCGATATTGATGGCAAAGTGAAAGAAGAGGATCGAAGCCACGCCATATCCGTAAAAGCGGCTGAACCGCGATCGTTGTCGCTCGGCCAGCACGATCAGGCGCGTGAAGAGCCCCAGGTAGATCAGCACGAGTACCGTGGAGCCCAGGAAGCCCCATTCCTCCCCGACGGTGCAGAAGATGAAGTCGGTACTTTGTTCCGGCACGAAGTTGTATTTTGTCTGGGTTCCCTGCAGATAGCCCTTCCCGAAAAACCGTCCCGACCCGATGGCGATCAGCGACTGGTTTACGTTATAACCGGCACCCTTGAGGTCGATGACCTGTCCGAGCAGCACGTGGATCCTGTTCCGCTGGTGGGGTTCGAGAATACGGTTCACACTGAAGTCGATCGAAAAGACAAATCCTACGGAGCCCAGGAACAGGGAGGCGATCAGGACAACCGTGCGGAATTTCCGGTTGCTGTAAAAATAAAAACCTCCGGCAATCAGCAACAATATGGCTACCAGCAGGAGTTTAGGGATCAGCAGCGCCAGGATCCCCAGGACTGGCAGGACGATAAAGGCCAGCGGCACGAACCCGGTAAGACCGGCGCGGTATAGCACGATGACCAAAGTCAGGAAAACGATGGCCGAGCCGGTGTCGTGCTGCAGCAGGACGATCAGGGCCGGCAGGAGGATGATGCCCGAGGCAACCGCTATACTGCGGAACCTGGAAAGGTTCACATCCAGTGTCCCTAGATATTTCGCCAGTGCCAGCACCGTGGCCATCTTGGCAAATTCTGCCGGCTGGATGCCGAAACCGCCAATGGCAAACCAGCCCTTTGATCCGGCGACCACACGTCCCATAAAGATCACAACAACCAGCAGGAAGATAAAGAAACCATAGATAAACCAGGCAAACTGGGAAAAAAACTTGGGATCAATGATCAGGATGCCCATGGCCAGGAAGATGGCCGCGAGGATAAAAACCATCTGTTTCCCGTATTTCTGGGTGAGGTCAACAATATGGTTATGGTTTTCGTTATACACGGCTGCATAGATATTCAGCCAGCCAATGAAGACCAGTGCCAGGTAGAGCATTACCACCATCCAATCAATCCGGTAAAAAATTCCCTTGTCCTCTCTCACTGTCAGGTAGTTTTCCGTTTATCAGGTTCCCGTTGATCATGCGTTCTTCCAGATCCTTGCGGTTGACCTGGCGCTTCAGATATTTTTCGATCATCAAACTGGCGATCGGGGCGGCCCATGCCGCGCCCATGCCGGCGTTTTCGCAAACCACCGAAATGGCGATGCGTGGATTCTCCCGGGGCGCAAAGGCAATAAAGATAGAATGGTTCTTGCCATGCGGGTTTTGCGCCGTACCGGTTTTTCCGCAGATGGTGACGCTGTCGATCTGGGCGATCCGGCCGGTACCCCCTGTTACCACATCGGCCATCCCCTCGATCACCACATCGAAGTAGCGGGGATCAACCAAAACGAGGTGTTTGGTGTTGTACTTGGTGTTGAGGCTGTCTTTCCGGCCGACAGCCCGGATGATATGCGGGGAATAGTACCACCCGCGGTTCGAAATGAGGGCAGCCAGGTTAGCCAGCTGAATGGGGGTGATGCCGATCTCTCCCTGGCCGATGCCGAGGGAGATGATGGTCATCGATCTCCAGCGGTTAACGCCGTGATATTTATCATAATAGGTAGGCGTAGGGATATTCCCGTTCAGCTCCCCCGGGATGTCGATTCCAAGCCTCTTTCCGAAGCCGAAACTCATTACCTCCTTACGCCAGTTTTCATAGGCGAGGCGGGTGGTGGGAAACGACTTTTTATCGATGATCGATTTGAAAACCCTGCAAAAATAGGAGTTGCAGGATATCTGGATTGCGCCGATCAGGTCGAGGGGGGAGGGATGCGGGTGGCAGCCTACTTTTTTCCCGTTACCCAGCGGGAAGCCTCCCGGGCATCCGTAACGGGTTTCGGGCGTAAGCACGCCATCCTGCTGTCCTACGAGGGCATCCACCAGCTTAAAGGTCGATCCCGGCGGGTACATCGCCATCAGGGCCCGGTTGAACAGGGGCATGAAGATGGTGTCCTGAAGGAGCAGGGTGTAATTTTTTTTCCGGATGTTCCCGGCCAGCAGGTTGGGGTCGTACGAAGGACTGGAGACCACGCACAGCAACTCCCCCGTTTGCGGTTCAATGGCGACGATGCTCCCCTTTTTGTTGGTCATCAGCTGCTCGCCATATTGCTGCAATTCAACGTCGAGCGAGGCATACAGGTCGGTTCCTGCCATAGAGGCCGTGTCGTACCGGCCCTCCCTGAAGCTTCCCTTGTCGCGGTTGAGCACGTCATAAACCCTGATCTTCATCCCCTTCCGGCCGCGGAGGATATCTTCGTACGACTTTTCGATGCCGCTGATGCCGATATAGTCGCCAGGCCGGTAATAGGGATTGTTTTCAATTACGTCGGGGCCGGCCTCGCCGATATACCCGAAGGTATGGGCTGCCACGGGGTAGCTGTATTTCCGTAGGGTACGCGACTGGACAAAAAAGCCGGGAAATCGAAACAGCTTTTCTTCCAGGAAGCCATAACTGTCGCGGGTAATCTGTGCTTCGAAAATGGATGGGTGGTAGGGTGAATAATTCCTGGCCTTTTGCAACCTGTTGATAAACTCGGCCTTGTCGATGCCGATAAGCCTGCAAAGCGCCATGGTGTCGGGGTTGCTTACCTGGCGGGGGATGACCATCAGGTCGTAGGCCGCCTCATTGTAGACAAGCAGCTTGCCGTTGCGGTCGAAAACCAGTCCGCGTGCGGGATATTGGGTGACATAACGAAGCACATTGTTATTGGCAGAAAGAATGTATTTGTCCACCATGATCTGCACATAAAAAAGGCGGGCCATGAACGACAGGCCGATCAGCAGGAAAAACCCGATGATGATGTATTTCCGGTCAGCGTAGATTCTTTCCATCCGGGATTAGCGTCGTCTGAGGATGAAGGGAGGGGTGGAGTCCACATTGCTTTTATGCAGGGCCCGGTCGTAAATGAAGAATTTCAGTTTGACTGTATCGTGGGCAGGCTTGGGGTTTAAGGTAAGGGTGTCGACGATGATCCCCTTGATGGCCTTGTTGGGGTCGTCGGGGGTGAGGTAGGGAATCCTGGCGCTGAAGGGAACCGTGGACTGCAGTTTTACGAATTTCCCGCGGATCAGTTCGTAATAGTCGATAATGAAGTTGTAATAATAGATGCTGCCGGTATCATAAGGGGGCTGGGTCTCTCCCGGCTGCAGCCCGATATCGCCGTTCCCGTCTTTGAAGGAGATGGTCAGGTATCCCTTTTTGGCCACCTTTCCCGTGTCAAAGGCCAGGGTGAGATTCTGAAAGGCGATTACCGGCACATCGGGGTAAACCTCCTTTTTCATGCAGGAGGAAAGCAATATCAGGCAAACAATCATGGCGATTGATGCGGAAAACAGGGATCCCCGAATGTTACTGTGAAACATCATGGTTTGATCGGCGTTTATTCAATACCTTTGCAGGTTGTAAAATTACAACAAATTAGCGATACGGTGAACGGCGAAATTGTGATCGTTATCGATTAGCGACCGGCCGGTTTCGGTCATGGAAGGCACAGGGAGAAAGCAAGCGGAATAAAAAATTTATAATGGAGTCGAGAGAAAAAATGTTTGAAATTGCTTCAGAGCAGGAGTTTAACCACTTTGCCCTGGAGGTTTTCAGGAACCAATATAATCAGAATGAGGTTTACCGTGATTTTGTAGATGCGCGGAGGATCAATGTCAAGCACGTGGGGAGTATCAGGGAGATACCCTTCCTGCCCATCGAGTTTTTTAAGACACGCGATGTTGTTTGCGGGAAGGTGCCTCCCCAGGCCATTTTCAGGAGCAGCGGCACCACGGGGATGGTACGAAGCCGTCACCTGGTGACCGACCTTGCACTCTACCGTCATTCATTTGTCAAGGGATTTAAACGTTTTTACGGCGACCCTGAAGATGTGCAGTTTCTTGCCCTTACCCCAACACCGGAGCAGGCGCCTGATTCATCGCTGGTTTATATGATCCAGCAACTGATGGACCTGAGCAGCAGCCCGGAGAACGGTTTTTTCCTTGCCAACCATTCCGGGCTTCATGCCAGGCTGCGCCAGCGCAGGGCAAGGGGGAAAAAGACGGTGCTGATCGGCCTCACTTATGCCCTGCTCGATTTTGCCACCAATTACCCCGGCGATTATGTGCCGGTAATAGTGATCGAAACCGGCGGGATGAAGGGAAAACGGCATGAAATCATGCGCGAGGAGCTGCATTCGATTCTCTGCCCGGCATTTGGCGTGGATCAGATCCATTCGGAATACGGGATGACCGAGCTTCTGTCGCAGGCATGGTCGCAGGGGGATGGCCGTTTCAGCACCCCTCCGTGGATGAAGATCCTGATCAGGGATACCAACGATCCGCTTGCCTATCTTGGCCCCGGTGTTTCGGGCGCCATTAACATCATCGACCTTGCCAACCAGGATTCGTGCAGCTTTATTGCAACCGAGGACCTGGGCAAACTGCATCCCGACGGACAATTTGAGGTGCTGGGCAGGTTCAATGCCGCGGATGCCCGGGGATGCAACCTGTTGATACCATGATCCCCCTTGTTGTTCAAGGGGAATAAATCAACCCTTGTTTAATCCTTCATATGTCATCACAAACCAACAACCCCCTGCACGGCATCACCCTGGAGATGATGCTGAACCACCTGCTGACCCTGTACCGTTGGGAAGATCTTTATAAAATGATCAGGATCAATTGCTTTAATGAAAATCCCAGTATAAAATCAAGTCTCACCTTTTTAAGGAAAACCCCCTGGGCCCGGAAAAAGGTGGAGGATCTTTATCTTTCAGAAAGGAAGCCGGAACCTAAAATTTAACCGCGAAGGCGACGAAAGGTATCCCGATAAAGAGCACCTTGAAAATGTCCTTGTTGTTGATGAACGCGAGGTCAACACTGAGGGTTTCGCCGAAAAAGCGAAGGCCGTATGAATAAATCGCCCCATAGGCCAGGTTTCCATTCTTCGTATAGGGAACAAACCAGTTTTCGGTGACAAAGGCGGTTTTCCTGGCAAGCCGGGCGGTAGCGCAAACCGTGATCATCGGGTTGTCCTGGAACTCAAGATCCGACTTCTGCGTTTTTGAATAGCCCCATCCCACCCCTCCGCTGATATTATTATCGGTGTTGCCATAGGTGATCACTCCGTAAACGGTTCCAAGCTGAAATTCATTGCCGGCCAGATGTACATAGAGTGCCCCGCAACCCAGTCGCAGGTTCTCCGCAATTTTTACTCCTAATTTCGGGGTTAGAAAAAAGGTTGGCTTAAATTGGCCTGCCGTGATGGACCCGACGGTAGTGATGATCTCAAAACCGCCCCCCAGCGACAGCCATTTCGTAACGCCCACATTGAAGGAATTCAGCATCAGCAAGGTATTCTGGTAATAGCCCTCCCCGGGCTTCAGGGTAAAGGCTGAGGGGGAAAAGAAATATCTTCCCGGCAACGGCGTAGGGAACCAGTATTTCCCATTTATTACTGCCATGTATTCCAGCCGGTCGACCTTTTTTATTTTGGACCAGGGGATTTTCACTGCGCCAAGGTCTTCCATCAGCAGGACCAGCGTGTCATTCCTGTTTTCCTTCAGCTTTCCGTAATAGGTGGCGCCCTCCTTGAATTTAACCATCAGGAAGGAGGCGGTATCTTTCAGCGCCGGGAGGGAGTCGGGTGCCTTCTGTCCGAACAGTAGCGGGCTGACCCCTGAAATGAGGAGGGGAAGGATTAAACAGCGCATGAAACAACGTTGCAGGTTTGTTTTCATGGGTCTGTATTTTGAGAAAAATCAACTCAAATATACGATAAAAAAGGGCAGAATCCAAATGGTCTTGCCGCAAATACAAGGGCAGGTGGTGACCCCGGCCATGCCGGGGTCAACCCTTTCGGCACGGGTTTGGTCAGGAAAACCGGTTCTGTAAGCAGAAGCTCATAAAATCAGCATTTTACGCAAGAAATACGTTTTAGCAGACCTGAATTCAAGCAGATAAATTCCCGGGGGAACGGATTTCAAACTGATCTCTTCGGTCAGCCTGCCGCTATCCGGCATGCGGGTGCTGCCAAAGACCGCAATTCCCCTGTCGTTCCATACAGTAATACTGCATTGGCTTTCTTCCAGCCCTGTGACCACAACTTTAAACGTCCCGTTGTTTGGCACGGGAGAGACGGTAACCATGCTGCCGGCTGTCTCCCCTTCACCGGTCATAACCAGGTAGATGTTGTTGGAGGTGTCGGAGCTGCACCCCGACTGTGTTACGATATCCCAGTACCACCCCGATTGGGTTGCGGTATGTGCCTGCCCGGTAGCCGATGCAATGGCGGCCCCGTTCAGATACCATTGGTTGCCGGAAACGGTATTGCTGGTCAGGATGAACCCGTTTGCCGATATGACAGGGGTTGCGGGGGGGGATGCCACCGTGATGTAATTTGGTTTGATCAGGGTGTCGCTCCAGCTGCCGTTGCTGGCGATCAGCTGAACATTGAAGACCCCGGCGTTATTGTAGGTGATTACGGGATTTGCAGCCGTGGAGGTTGCAGGGGTTCCCCCTGCGAATGACCAGTTGTAGCTAAGGTTCGATCCGGTGGAAAGGTTTGTGAAGGTTACCGGATGGCCCACACAGGTATTCGTTGCGGATGCGGTGAAGTTGGCGGTGCATGATGGCGCCCGTTTCAGTAAGGTTCCCTGTGACCCGCAGATAAAGCCGCTGCCGTTCGGGGTGAAGATACACTCGTAGAGGGCTGCCTGCATGGTCGACTGGGGGAACCCGTTGGTCCATGTGGATCCGCCGTCGCTGCTCTCTGCCACTATTTCGGGAGTGCCGCACACATAAAGATGGGTGGGAGAATCCCATCCGAAATCGTGCCAGATATCGGTCCCGATGGTTTGTTGTGTCCAGGTAGTCCCGCCATCATATGTTTTGATGATCTTGCCATTGTCGCCGCAGGCCATCCCTGTATTGTTGTCATAAAAATCGATGCCGGTCAGGGTGAGCCCGGGAATGCTGTAAACCGTTGACCAGGAGGCGCCGTTGTTGACCGATTTCTGGATATGACCGGAATTGTCCACCAGGAAGTAGGTGTTTCCCGAGACATAACATCCATGATAGGGCACACCGGCCAACCCGGTTCCGTTTGTCCAGGTGGCTCCTCCATTGTTTGTAATCCAAACCCCGGCATTGGTGTTGGTGGAACCGAACAGGATCCCGTTGGAGGCATCTTTAAATACCACATCGGTAAAGTAATACAGGTCGGCAACCACCGGCAGCGAGGTCCAGGTTACCCCTCCGTCGACGGTTTTTCCAAAACCGCTCCAACCTGACGATAATTTTGGCCATCCCGCAACAAAGCCCGTATTGACGTCCACGAAACTGGAGCCCTCCAGCCCTTCGCCTCCGCCTGTCCAAACCGGTGTCCAGGTGCTGCCGGCGTCGGTGGTTTTCAGCACGATGCCATTGCCCTGGTAGGTAAGCGATTCCCCGGCAATATACCCGATATTATCCTGGTTTCCCGGAAAATCGATTCCCCGGAGTATATAGTTGTATCCGACATTGTATTTTACCCAGGGAGGTCCTGCCTGGGATTGTAGATTCGCAAACACGAAAGTGAGGATCATTAAAAGGAAAAGAGCATGGTTTTTTGTTTTCATGTATGTTGGTATTTGTCGTGATTAATTGTTTTTTCACCCTCAGGAACGAACCTGGAGATGGGCGGTTTGAACTTGCAAAAATAATATGGGAATGGTCAGGTCCGCACAACACCGGCTTACAAAATCAGTACAACAGGCTTATAAAATTAATTTACAGGTCACATATGCTGCCGAAATTGGTCATTTCCTGACCAGGAAATGCATGCGCAAGCACAACTGAACAGGAGCGTGAAGTATTATCAATTGGTCGAATTGCGGTATAAAACCAGGAAGGGGAAGTGGCTGTAAAAAAATCCTTATGCTCCTCGAAAGAAATGTTAATTTTGTTAGGTCTACGACCTGCCCTATGAATAACCTGCGTTTGATCCTGGGATTTTTACTGGTTTTCCTTGCATGGGGACAAGCCAAAGCCCTTGAACCCGACCGCTATGCCGACAGTATCGAACATGTGCTCAGGAAAACGTCGGGGAAAAGACAACAGGTTGAAATCATGCTTTCCGCAACCAGGCAACTGAACGCTGCCGATCCCGACAAAGCGCTGGTATATGCAACAAGAGCCCTGGCAGCGGCATCAGGCAACGATTTTCAGGAACTCAGGCTCCAGGCCATGATCGAAGTCAGTAAAATCCAGGTACTGAAAACCCAGTTTCCCGCAGGAATGGCGATGGTACTTAAGGCAAAGGAACTTGCCAGCCGGCTCGAAAACAAGAAGGAGCTTGGCGAGGCCTGCGTGGTCATCGGGATGATCAGGATCTTCCAGGGAAATTATACCGACAGCTATGAATCCTATTTTACGGCCCTGCGGCTTTTTGAAGAGATCGGCGACCAGGAAGGGTCGATCAAAGCCATGAACGGGATCGGCAATATCTGTTACTACCAGCAGAATATCAACAAGGCCTGCATATACTATGTAAAGGCTCTTAAGATTGCCAGGGAGACCTTCGATACCATCCAGATCGCCAATGTGGTAAACAACGTAGGGCTGGTGCTTGTTGAAAGGGGTCAAACAGACAGCGCCATCGCCTGCTACCGGGAGGCCATCGCGATTCATACGCGGCTGGGGCTGAAGATCAGGCTTGCCACCAATTATATGAACCTCGGCGTTGCCTATATGAAGGAGAAAAAGTACGATGATTTCCTCTCCAACTTCAACAAGGCGATCGCCATTTCAGCTTCAGTAAACTCCAGGTTCAACCTGGCCATGTGCAACCTGGGGCTGTCCGATTATTATGAGGAGATCAGGGATCCTGCGAACAGGGTGAAATATGCCATGCTGGCCTTGAGCGACGGACAGGCCTATAAATTGCGGGAGATTGTTTTCGAGGCTGCAGGTGTGCTGCACGACCATTACCTGGCAACAGGAAAAATCGACAGCGCCTACAAATACGCAATGATCCGGAATGCCGAAAAAGACAGCATCGACAATGAGCATTCCGCAGCCAGGCTTACCCTGCTGGAGATGGAACACACCTACGATAAAAAGCTGAAGGAGGATTCCCTGCGGCAGCAGCGAAAGGATTTCATCACCATCATCATGGTCATTCTTGCCGTGTCGGGGATGATCACCATCTCCCTCTTCCTCTCCCGGCAGATCGTAAAAACCAAGAATATCCGCCTGGAAAAACAGCGCCTTTCCGACGAGGTGGACTATAAGAACAAGGAGCTGGCCATCAATGTCATGAATCTCCTGAAAAAAAATGAATTCCTGGTTGAACACACAAACCGCCTGATCGAGATCCAGCAAAAAGCGGCAGAACCTGATATTAAATCGGATATCCTGCAGCTTATCAAAGGGTTACAAAGGGGTTCGGGAGATGAGATCTGGGATGAATTTGAAGTAAGGTTCAAACAGGTTCATAGCGGGTTTTATGACCGGCTTCTCGTGAAATTCCCGGAATTGAGTTCCAATGAACTGAAATTGTGTGCCTTGCTTAAGTTAAACCTCTCCACCAAGGAGATTTGTGAGCTCACGGGTCAGCGACCCGCCTCCCTGGATGTAGCCCGTTCTCGCCTGAGAAAAAAGCTTGGAATCGTAAGTTCCCAAACCAACCTGGTCTCCTTTCTCTCCCAGATTTGATTTTCACTCTTTTCTTAATTGACAGGTTGTCAGATTTTTGACAATCGTGTTAGAATTTGTTAAGACCTGTTTGGGCCTCGCTTAAGATTTTGTTAAGCCTGTTTTATATTGGATAGGGCCGGTGCCCGTATATATTTGCATCGAAATTTTTCCCAGGGAAATATCATTTGAAAAAGGAAACAGCTACATATGAAAAAAAGCGAACCAAACCAGGAACCAACAGAGTCGCCTCCCGATAAGGCTTTGGACAAAGTCAAGAAGGAGCTGAAGAAAAAAAAGGTCCAGATTGACATTTTGAAGAAAATTATTGAAAACAACCAACATTAACCAAAAAAACCAACCATGAAAAAGTATTTTATCAGTTTGTTTGTTCTATTGACGCTGGGTCTGTCCACCTTCGGCCAGGTCAGTGGCGTCAAGACCATCCCTGGTGACTATGCCAGTGTTGCCGCTGCCATCACGGCGATCAACACCTCGGGTATCGGATCGGGCGGTGTCACCTTTAACGTTGCTGCCGGTTATACGGAAACCTTTCCCTCCCTGACCTCCGGCTCGATCACCGCGACCGGCACGGCCGCCAACCCGATCGTCTTTAAAAAGAACGGTTCCGGGACCAATCCCCTTATCACGGCTGCTGCCGGGACGGCCTCCCCGGTCGAGTGGATCTTCTGCCTGCAGGGAACCGACTACATCACCTTCGACGGAATCGACGTAACCGACCCATCTGCCACGGTTGAGTGGGGTTATGCCATCCTGAAAGCGTCGGCAACCGACGGTGCGCAATATGTGACCATAAAGAACTGCAACATTACGATGAATAAAACCAACACGGCAACGGTTGGTATATACGCCAACAACGTTCTGCCCTCATCCCCGGTGGCACAACTCACGGTTACCGCGCTCAGCGGGGCCAACTCCAATATCAAGATCTACAGCAACACCATCCAGAACTGTTACAACGGGATCTGGATATCAGGTTATGCGGATGCCACGAGCCCTTATGTCTATTATGACCAGAACAACGAAATCGGCAAGGATGGCGCCAATACCATCTCCAATTTCGGCGGCAGTACCGTTGCCAACAACGGGATTTATACCATTTACCAGAATAACCAGAAGGTCGCCAACAATGTCATCAACGGACCTTCGGCCGGTTCGGGCACCTGTGCCGGCATCCAGATGGGCACCTCCAACAATGCCAACATAGACTATTACAACAACACGGTTTCCATTGCCTATTCCGGAACCGGCGCCTTTTACGGCATCTGGGATGCCCATGGAAACACCTATACCACGGCGACCGTGATGAATGCCTACAACAACACGGTTACCAACTGCACCTATCCGACCGCGGTTTCAGGGACCTGTTACTACATGTATTTCAACGGCGGAGGCCAGAGTTGCAATGTTTATAACAATATCGTCACCGCCAACACCTATGGTTCCTCTTCAACCACTTCGACAGGGACCTTAGAAGGGATTTATTTTAACGGATGCCAGAACACCACAGGTATCGTTTCATACCACAACAACCAGGTTACCAACATAACCCGCGTACAATCAGCGCTTGGAGCAGGAACCACCTACTACCTCTATATCAACGGCGGCGGCAACCAATCGGACTTTTACAACAACACGGTCGACAATAACATAGTTGCGTCAAACGGCAGCTGTTATGCCATGTATGTTTTGAACAATCCCACCGGACCCAAGAATATTTATGGCAATACCCTCACCAATATTTTAAATGCCTATGGTTCTATTTATGGTATCTATACCGGGAATGCCTATACCACGACCCTGTATAAAAACAAGATACAGAATTTTAACGCAGCAGGAACGGGCAGCGGTGTTTACGGGCTTTACCTGTCGAGTGTAAGCACAGGTGACATGATCTGTTACAACAATTTTGTCGGCGACCTCAAGAGTACGGCTGTGTCTTCCACGGGTGCCATTTATG